>MDTD01050372.1_pt1 | contig 47304 bp, 33 predicted proteins | sample 811221 | NCBI WGS metagenome assembly MDTD01 (sample SAMN05326646, study PRJNA326480) | marine metagenome | isolation source: seawater | place: Pacific Ocean: South West | collected 2011 | reverse complement strand
TCGATCGATGACTCGACTCGATCGATGACTCGACTCGATCGATGATTCGACTCGATCGATGACTCGACTCGATCGATGATTCGACTCGACTCGACTCGACTCGACTCGATCGATGATCGATCGATGACTCGACTCGATCGATCGATGACTCGACTCGATCGATCGATGACTCGACTCGATCGATGATTCGACTCGACTCGATCGATGACTCGACTCGATCGATCGATGACTCGACTCGACTCGACTCGACTCGATCGATCGACACACCTCGACTCGAGTCGGTCGGTTCCCGCGTCGGCGCGTCGGCGCGTCATGGCGTCGTCGTCGTCGTCGACGCGTCGCGCGCGCGGAGGACGACGGTGGTGGGACTCGAGAGGACGCGTCGATGGCGTCGATGTCGAGAGATGGGGAGGCGCGCGAAGGGGACGACGCGCGAGGGAGACGACGGGGAGACGCGCGGTCGATGGGAGGTCGGCGCGAGGCGCGCGCGAAGAGACGGGGACGGGGACGACGACGCGTGGGCGTGGGGAGGGAGGCGTGCGCGCGCGATCGGTGGGGCCGACGCGCGCGTGGTGGTCGCGTTCGCGCGCGCGGTGGTTGGCGTCGACGTCGACGTCGACGTCGACGTCGACGGCGACGGCGGGGACGAAGAGAGGCGCGGGCGGAGACGCGAGGCGGAATCGCGCGCGGAGGGGACCGGTGCGTTCGGTCGCGTCGAGGGGCGATGGGGGGGAGATGTCGAGGCAAGAGATGGCGGGACGGCGATTGGCGAGCGGGACGCTGGCGACGGTGGTCGTGAGGACGATATTGGCGCCGTTGGAGCGCGTGAAGATTGAGTACTTGTTGAATCGAAGCACGCTCAAACTGGAGGAGATGGTGCGAGGGATCGTCGTCAAGGAGGGATTCGGTGGGTTTTGGAAAGGGAATGGGTTGAACATCGCGCGCACGGCGCCGTTCAAGGCTATTAATTTCTGCGCGTTCGATACGTATCGCGAGTTTGTCGTGCGAACGCTTCCGGAGGGGGACGCGCGGCGCATCGGACTTGTGTGCGCAGGCGCGGGCGCGGGGATGACCGCGGTCGTCACGTGCTTTCCCATGGATGTTCTGCGCACGCGGTTGTTGACGAACGGTGGTCAGGAAAAGTACGGATCGTTTTGGGCGTGCGTGAAGACGATGTATCGCCAGGAGGGGATGAGCACGTTTTATCGCGGCATCACGCCCGCGCTCGTGTCCATGGTTCCGAACGCGGCGGTGTATTACAGCGTGTACGACGGTTTAAAGAATCGTAGATTGGCGCAATTAAACGCCGAGCGCGAGGCGGCGAGTGGGAAACGGCGACGCGGGAAGGGTGCGGACGCCGACGCGAGCGATTCCGCCGTGAAAACCATTGAGCAAAAGAACATGATGCTCTACGGCGCCGTCGCCGGGGTGGCCTCCGAGGCGTCCACGTACCCGTTCGAGGTCGTTCGACGCCGAATGCAGATGCAAGGCGGACGATCGTCTACGTCCATCGTGTTCGGGCGAAAAGCGCTCATGAGCATGGCGAACACGCTTCGTTCCATCGCGCGCGAGACGGGCGTGCGAAGTCTGTACGCGGGACTCGGACCGAGCTGCGTCCAGGTGCTTCCAAGCGCCGCGCTCGGATATTACACCTACGAGATGTTCAAGCTGTTATTAGAAGTAGATTAAATTCTTGTTTCATCGCAACGCAATTCATAATAGCCGTACACGCGTCGTCTCGAATGCGCGCGCGAATCGCGACGACTCTCAGCCGCTCTCGCTCGAGTCGACGGGGACAGACGGGGACACCTCGCGCCCCAGACGTCGGCGCTCGCGCGCGCGCGATGTTCACGCGAGGTGGGAACCCGAACGATGATCGCGGACCGTCCATGATGGTGCGCCACGCCGAGGCGAGAAGGCGCGAGGCGGCGCTCAATGCCACAAACTTCTTGAGGGAAGAATTCCCGGAAGCGACTCCCGCGACGCTCGCGTTGGCGCTTAAGGAACACGACGACGACGTCGCGCTCGCGAAGGATGCCCTGAAGGAGTTCTTCGCCTCGGAGCGCGCGGGGTGCGATGGACGGTCGAGGAAACGGGACCGACGTGAAAAGCGCGAGCGAGGCGACGGCGAAGACGACTCGGACTCGGACGGACGACGACGACGTCGACGCGATAAGAAGAGCAAGCGACACAAAAAGCATCGAAAGCATCGCAGACGATCGAGGTCGAGGTCGAGGTCGAGGTCGAGGTCGAGGTCGCGAGATCGCGAGCGTAAGCACTCGGACGAGCGCGCGCGAAGAGGAGAGGAGAACGCCGAGCGAAGGCGAGAAGAAGAGGCGCGCGAGGAGCGCGAGGCGCGACAGAGAGAGATCATCGCGCGACTTCGGGCGCAGGGTGATTTAGGTTCGCACATGGGCGCCCTGCGAGAGCAAGAGATGCTGAGACACAAGTTACAGGTGGCGCACCGCGTCGGCGATACTCGAGAAGTCGACCGCATCAAAGCGCTGCTCGGAGAATGATGCGTCGCCGCGCTCAGATCATTTATGGTACACTAGTAGACGAAGAAAATATTTAGCCGAGCACGCAGTAGCTCTTAGCGTTGGGAAGACGACGACGACGACATTTTCATTCGAGAGCCGAACGCGTCCTTCGTCATCGTCGCTTTCGTCTCGCCGCGCCGTCTCGCGGATCGAGACCCATGACGTCCGCTAAACACACGTACACCATCGCCACCGTGATTCCGAGCACGTGCCCGAACGCGAGTCCTCGCACGACGCTCACCGGCCATCGCTGCCACGCTCTGTTCCAATCCAACGGAATCGGCGTCGCGCCCGCCCACGCGCCCGCGCACGCCCCCCACGCGCTCGCCCTCGCGCTCACCTCTCGCGCCGTCCTCGGACATCCATCCAAGAGCACGCGTTTCGCGCTCGCCCGCGCCTCCTCCTCTCCCTCCCCCCCGTCCAGACTCACCGCCGTCGTCGCGAACGTCGCCGCGCTCGCCGCGCTCGCCGCGCGCGCCGTCTCCCTCCACGCCCCCACCGCGCCTCCACCGAACGCGACGCACGCCGCGAACCACCCCACGCACCCGACCGCGTACCACCTCGCGCCCCTCCTCCCCGAACGCATCGCGCGCGCGCGCGCACCGTCGCCTCCCTCGCGCGCGTCGTTCAAGATTCGAACGCCCATCACCGCGCCCACGACGACGCACGCGCGCGCGACGCCCGCGAGACCTCCGCGATCGGTCGTCGCGCCCACGACCACCATCCCACACGCCCGCGTCGCCGCCTCGAGCGCGCACGCGCGCGCGTCGCCGCGCATCGGTGATTTCGAGGCACCCGTCGCGTCGAATGAGATTCGCACCCGTCGCGTCACACGGTGACGCGCGGCGCGCGCGGGCGCGGTGGGGCGTTTGAAAACGCGCGCGAGGGCGAGGAGGCGCGCGAGATGAACGGTGCCGCGCGCGGACGCGATGCGGGCGCGGGGATGCGGCGCGAGGAGGCGCGCGAGGCGAGCGACGAGGCGCGGCAGCGCGTGGAGGAGGAACTGGTGGACGACGGTGCGGGGAGGGACGACGCGCGCGAGGTGGAGTACGAGACGTACGCGCCCGCGCACGGAAGCATCGCGGGTGGACCGCACCCGGATCCGGTCGTGGAGACGGGGACGCTGGCCAAGGTTCGACCGCCGGTGCCGACGTACGAACACGCGGTGAAGGATCTGTGCGAGAGCGGCGGACTGTCGGCGTTGCAGATGGAGAGCGTGACGTACGCGTGCATGCGACACGAACAGAGGTTGTCGGGAGAGCGAAATGAACGCGCTGGGTTTTTCTTGGGCGACGGTGCGGGCGTGGGGAAGGGGAGACAGATCGCGGGATTGGTGTACGAACACAGGCGGAGAGGCGGCTCGAGGGTGCTGTGGGTGTCGACGAGCGCGGATTTAAAATACGATGCGGAGCGAGATTTGAACGATTTGAACGTCAAGCCGAAGATTGATGTCATTCCAAAGGATGCGGGATCGATGCCGACGGGTAATCTGAACTACGCGCTGACGAAGGGGGTGCTTTTCTCGACGTACGCGTTGCTGACGCAAGGGACGCCAAAAATAACCAGTCAGCTCTCGACGACAAAGCCGGAAAAGTTGCTCGACATGATCAAGCCGGGAAGTCGTCTGAAACAATTCATCGATTGGTTGGATGAGGACAAACACGGACCCCTCATCGTCTTCGATGAGTGTCACAAGGCTAAGAACTTGTTCAGCGGCACCGGGAAACCGACCAAGACGGCGGTGTGCGTCGTGGCGTTGCAGTTGGCCATTCCGAACGCGCGCGTGCTCTACTGTTCGGCGACGGGCGCGAGCGAACCAAGAAACTTAGGGTACATGACTAGATTAGGACATTTCGGTTGGTCGAGCACGGTCGACATGGTGGAAAAGCTCAAGGGTGCCGGGTTGGGCGCGTTGGAGATGTTCGCGTGCGGACTGAAGGCGACTGGAAGCTATCTCTGTAGAACGCTCTCGTACGAAAAGGCTGAATTCGAACTCGTGGATTGCGAAATTTCCGAGGACATTCGCTTGATGTACGATCGAAGCACCGCGTTTTGGCTGATGTTGAAGCGAGTGTTCGCCGCCGTCGAAACATTACGCGGACACGGCGCTCAAAGAGACTGGCAAAAGGGAAAAGAGAAAGAAATCAGGGGTCTCAATCGTTTATTCTGGGCGACGCATCAGCGATTCTTTAGACAAATGTTAATGTGTGCGAAAGTGCCGAAGCTCGCTGAGCTCGCTCGAAGAGCCGTCATTCATGAAGACATGGCCGTCGTGATCGGTCTTCAGAGCACGGGCGAGGCGAGTCTCTCGCGTTTACAGGCGGAAGAGGCCGCCGACGGAGAAGACGATTTCGCGAGTTCGCCGGCGGAGATGCTCATCAACTTCGTCAAGAATAATTTTCCGACCACGTCGTGTCAAGAATCCGCCGAAGAGGAACGCTTGTGGGACACGATTGTCGCCGACATCGTCCAGGTCGTCAACATGTGGTGTTCGCAAGAAACCATTCTCGATGCTCTCGGGCGCAATCGAGCCGCCGCTGCGCCGCGACGAAACGACAGAAACGCGAAAGACGATCGGCCGATGAATGATGAGCGAGAGAACGTCGCCGCTCCGCGTCACGACGCTCCGAACGATGACGACTTTGAGATGGTGCAAGAGAAGAATCTCGACGAGATTCTAGCCGAACGTCTCGAGGCGGCAAAAATCGCCGGCGATTTCCTCGATCTGACCGACGCAGATATCGAAAAGAGAGCGGCAAATGGCGTGAGCGAGTCACAAGTTCGTGAACTCGAGCGCATGGAGGAAGCGAATGCCGCGCAGGTTGACGAGCGAAGAAATAGAATGCTTCAGGAAGAGCGCCAATTAGTCGAAATGAATCAGCGATGCATCAACTCCGCGCTGGCGGATCCGGTCGAAGCGCAAGCGAACCGCGAAAATATCCCACCGCACAAAGACGTGCCTTCTCCCTCGGGTACGCCGATGGTGTCGGACGCTGTTCGACGCGTGCAGTCCGGCATCAAGCGTCCGTCGCCGAGTTCAGATGATGGCCAGCTTCCCAATTCGCGGCAAAAGGTGGAAGCACCCGTCGGCGTGCGAAGGTTTGAAGTCGTGGAAATCGACTCGTCGTCGGATGATGAAGCGGACAGACAATTTTCCGAGAGCATTCAAAAGCGTCGAGACGAGTACGCGCGAAGCAGTCAAATCATTAGCCCTGAGCTTCCAGGTACCTCTGAGTGCCCCGCTCGCCCTGTACCTGCGCCTGCGGCCGCGCCCGCAGCCGTGCCAGCGGCGATTCCGGATCCTCCGAAGCCCGCTGTGAATGTTCTCGAGCGTTTACGTCGTTACGCACCGGTAGAGCCGCGACAAGGTCGCGATGAAGCCGCACCGGCTGCCGCGGTAAAGCAAGGTCGAGCGTTGGGTCATCCTCGACGCGATGTCGGGCGTGCGAATTATCAAGACGAACATGCCGATGACGAATCCAACGACGATTTCGAAGACGCGCGCGAAGACTTTGAACAGCTCGTTCCAGTCGAGAACGAACATCTCATCCACATCAGAGCGCTTTTGCTTAGAGCGATCAGGGGCTTGCAGTTGCCGCCGAATCCGCTCGACAATCTCGTCGCTCTTTGTGGTGGACACGAACACGTCGCCGAGATGACGGGTAGAAAGCTGCACCAGGTTCGCGACAAGTCCGGCAAGGTGAAGACGATCAGTCGCAATCATGATGAGGTCAACGCCAAGATGCTGAACATCACGGAGAAGCAAAAGTTTCAAAACGGTGAAAAGCTCATCGCTATCATCTCTGACGCTGCGAGTACGGGCATTTCGCTTCAGGCGGATAAGCGCGTCGAAAATCAAAGAAGACGATGCCACATGACGCTCGAACTTCCATGGAGTGCGGACAAAGCAATCCAGCAGTTTGGAAGGAGTCATCGCGCGAATCAGTCGAGTGCTCCGCTGTACCGTATTCTGATGACGCCCTGTGGTGGTGAATACCGTTTCGCTTCGAGCGCCGCCAAGCGCCTTCTTTCGCTCGGCGCGCTGTTGAAGGGTGATCGAAACGCTCTCGACGCCGGACAAAACTTGCAAGCTTTCGACATCGATAACGATACCGGCGCCAAAGCGTTGAAGCACATGATTTCGTGCATTGTTGGCAGTGCGGACCCTTTACCCACCGTTCAGTTCAAAGGCGCGGAGCACGCCGCCGCGGTGGAAATCATCAAGAGGGAATTTGTCGACATCGGTTTGGCCGAGGTGAGCGATCAAAGAAAGTGGATACTCGTGGAAAAGGTGGCAAAGAATCTCAAGATTTCAACCTTTTTGAACCGTCTTCTCGGCATGCCGATCAACGCACAAAAAGTGGTTTTCGATTACTTCTCGCAGACGTTCGAGGGCGTCATCAAACAACTCAAGCAAAGCGGTCAATATGATAGGGGCGTAACGGACATCACGGGTCAGAGCATCATAGCGAGTCCGGAGCACAACACCGTCGTTCACACGTGTGAGATGTCCGGCGCTGAGACCAACGTGCGTTTGGTGCAGAGCGACAACGGCGTTTCTTGGCATCAAGTGTGCGCCATGAAGCGAGAGTTCGAGGAATCGCGTCGAGAAATTTTTCAAGGTACGAAACAAAAGGGTATCTGCGGATTGTACCGCGCCGATTACGGTACGAGGGCGAAAACCAATCGCCCTTTCGTGATGTTTGCGCGTGAAATCCGTAACAACGGCCGACAGAACAAGGACTCTCTTCGTAATCCTCAGATGATGATCACGCGACCAAATTGCCTCAATGTCGGTAAAATGGCCCTCGACACCATCACGTCAAACTACGTTCGCATCGAACCTCACCAATTCGACGAAATGATTCGCATGCGCGAACTCTGGCACTTTTGGCATGAATTCTTCTCATCCACGTGTGTTCACGGTACAAGGTGTTATCACGCTCGACGCGGCTACGGGTGCGACGACGGTAAACGTTTCAGTAACAACTTACTCATGTGCGGCGCCACGTTACCGATTTGGAATCACATCAACGATCAGTTGAGAGACAAAAAAAGCGAATCCTCGCACTTGAAAGTCATGCGGGCCCAAACCACTCTGGGCGAGAAAATCGTCGGATTGAGACTCGCATCCATCTCTCCCGAGGCTTACCAGGATTTCGTGGAAACTTTGAAAGCAACCATCGAGAATCGCATCGAGGGCCTAGCTCCTGAGCAACAGGCTGAGGTTCGCTTCAGTCGCTTTTACAGCGACTCTGAACCTTAGGAAACGTCGCGCGAGTTGAAAAAATTCGCCGATCAACGTACGATTACCCATGCGACGCGATTGACTGGTACGACTAAAATACGAATGTAATACAACCACACCATGCGAAGCGATTTCATCACCGCGAATTCGAAGAGGCGACAGATTTCGCCGGAAGCGCGACGCAGCCGTTCGCGTCGCATCTCAGCACGACCTTCGCGACGACATCAGCGCCGTAAGGGATGGTCGTGTGACCCGTCAGCATCCATTCACCATCATCGCCGTCGCGCTCAAAAGTTTGTGTGCACAACAATGTCGCACCGTTCGTCACCGTCTCGAGTCCCGTGAGCGTCGCTACGCCTTTCTCAATCGTCACGTCGACGTCGTTCACTTTGATCCCTTGCGGACGCCTATCCGAACGCAAGACGACGTCCCAGCCGTCTAAGCGTGCGCCTCTATCCACGAGCGTCGCGAGCGCGCTCTCGCGACTCGAGCTACTCGACCACACCTCCTCCATGCCGCGCTCGTCGCCCGCGTCGAGTGCGCGATAAAACGCTTCGTGAAGACTGATGATTCGCTCGAGCTCTGGGACGTCCCTTGGAAGCGCTTGCGATACCGCGCCGCGCCCGCCGCCTCGAGAAATCTCCGTGCCTTCAGATTTGGACGTCAGCGCCTCTGATGAATCCAACGTCGCGCGTTTCCACGCTTTCTCCGCCTCCTTGTCTTGCGCGTTCCCCGGTCGGTTTCGTGGAAACGTCGATAAAAGAACGTCCCAATTCGGCGCGCCCACGCCCGAGCCTCGAATCAAACCGCTCGTGGAGATGGTCAGATACCCACCCTTGTTCGCGTTTTGCCCCATCAAGCGTCGAAAGTATCCGCTCCAATCGTCGTTTCGAGTCGGCCACGCCAGCCATCGTCCCGCGCCGGCGCCCGGCCACGCCTTCACGACGTCCTTCAACAATTCCCACCTCCCCGGTCCCACGTCCGCCACCGCGCTCTCTCCCACCGAATCTCTCTCGACGACGGGTACGACCAATATTCTCGACTGCTCCAATCGTCGTCTGTACGCCGTCGCCGCCGTCAAATCCCGCTCCACCTTTTCCGCCGAACCGTACACCACCGCCACCCGCGCGACGTCTCGCAATTCCCTCAACGCGAACGTCCGCTCCTCACGAAACGCATTCCGCTGTATCACCACCATCTTCCCCAGCGCCAATTCTTTCTGCAATCGCGCGAGCGCCGTCCCCCGTTTATCGACGTCGACCCGCGCCGCGAACGCGCACGCCCCCAACCCGAGCGCGTTCTCCGCCAGCGCCGCGAGCGTCTCCCCCGACCCACCGCTCCGCGCGACGTCCCCGATCGAGCTCGGCAGCGACAGCCCCAACCCGAGCGCGAGCGACCCGACGAGCGCGAGTCTGGGATAAAAGAAGGGCGCGCGCGATTCCCACGTCGCCGTCGTCGCGTCGTCGTACGCGACACCGCTCAGAAGATCCACTCGAGCGTCCTCGGACGGCGCTTCCACGACGCGATCGGACGTCGCGCGACGGACCAACGCGGAAGACGACCCGCGTCGTCGTTCGCGAGGACGTCCGAGCGACGACGGCGACGCGCGACGAGGACGAGGACGATGATGATGACGCGTCACCATGACTGACGTCACGTTGTGTCGACACATCGTCCCGCGCCGCCGCCGCCGACGACGACGCGACGGCGACGCGCGACGACGACGACGACGATGACGACGCGCGTCGCGGTCGTGTCGTCCTCCGCGGTCGCGTCGGCGTCGCGCGCGCGCGATGACGCGCGACGACGGTCGTCCCGCGTCTCTCTCTCTCGCGCGCGCGCGAACGACGACGGCGAAGACGACGTCCTCGCGCGTCGCGCGTGTCTCGCGCGCGTCGTCGCGGCGGCGACGGTCGTCGCGCGCGTCTCGACGTCGTCCGCGAGCGCGCGCGCGGATCCGAGGACCGAGGTGCGAAGGGAAATCAAACCGAGCGATTTCGAGTCGCTCGACGCGGTGGCGCGCGCGCGGTCGAGGCGCGCGAACGCGCGGGACGATTCTCGAGGGATTCCGGTGTCGTTGACCTCGAGCGGCGAATCGGAGGATGGGACGGGTGAGAGGGTGGTGTACACGGAACCGCCGAGGGTGGTTCGTGACGGGCGAGGTGAAGGGCGCGCGGACGCGAGACGCGGGCTGTCGGCGGCGTTTCAATGGAGCGTCATCCTGGGCGTCTCGTATGCGATTCGAAGGGCGCAGACGAGGTCGGAGACGGTGTCGAAGAGTCTGGCGAAGAGGTTTAAGTACGCGGAGACGACGCCGGGGGCGTTGGTGGGGACGAAGTGGCGCGTGATGGCGGACGTGGGGAGAGAGTCGGGGACGTGGATGCCGCCGAATTGGGCGGCGTCCGGAATGCGTTTGGTCCTTCCGGTGGCGGTGGAGTTCAAGGAAGGAGGCTTGGTCGAACCCATCGCCACGGGTGCGTTCACGCCGACGACGTTCGCGCCAGGGACGTGGAGAATCGAGGGGGACACGCTTCGATTCAACTTGAAAATGGTGGGCGGATTATCGAGAGGAGACATCGTCTTCGACGAGGAACTGTTGTTTTTTAAAACGCTCGTGTGGGGCGATAAGATCAGCGCCAACAGAGGGCGGTTACTCGTCAAACAGACGCGTTTCTTCATACGACGCGAGTGGCGTTCGGTGGGCACGTTTAAAGTCGAACGCGTTGACGAAGACGCCGCGGCGAACGGCGCGCAGCTCGTTCCGCCCATGCGAGTCCGAGTCCCGGAATAGCACCAGGTGCACTTGTACCGTTAGTAGATATATTTCAAAGGCATCGCTAGCAAAAGTAAAAGAAACGAACACAAAGGCGCGAACGCGCGCGTGATCACTCCCCTCTCTTAAAATTCTCACACCACTCGGCGAGTTCCCGCACCGTCTCCTCCATGTCGTCCAACGTCGCGTTCGACCTCACCGTCACATTCTCGAACGAATCCTTCGCCTCCTCCACGACGACTTGAAATATATCGCACTCGACGTTCTCTCTGATCTTCTTCTCCGAGTACCCTCGATCGCTCAATCGCTCGTACAGCGTCGCCGTCTGTTCCACGCACGTCAACGCGCACACGCGGTCGAACCACCGCTCCGGGAACAACTCGCACGAGTGATAATCCACCACGCACCCCCCCCCCCGTTCCTCCTTCGACGCCAACATCTCCTCCATTCGATCCAACAGCGCCTCCTCCGCGAGCTCGTGCGTGTCCATCTCCGCGTCGTACACCCCGTGAAATCCCTCGGACCGCGCGAGCGCGCCCACGTCGAGTCTCTCCGCGCCGACGCGTTCGGCGAGCGCGTCGGCGAGCGTCGTCTTCCCCGTCCCCGGAACGCCCGTGATGAGCACGAAGGGTTTTTTTCGCGTCTTCGGGGACGTCCCGGGCGTCGCCATCGCGCTCGCGCGAGGCGTCGCGCGTCTCGAAATGCGCGCGCGCCGGCCCATCATCATCACCGCGCGCATTTCGAGACGCCCATCATCGCGCGCGCGCGCGATGGCGCGCGTCGAGAAAGCGGCGACGACGCGCGCGAACGATCGAACGCGCGACGATTCGATCGAATCTCGCGACGCGGTGACGTCGAGACGGTCGAACGAGGCGCTCGCGAACGCATCGTCGTCGAGTCATCATCTTCATCGGCATCGGCATCGCAATCGACTCGATGACGACGACGCGGTCGACGAGGACGACGAGGACGACGAGGACGACGACGATGCGTTCGAGAGAAGTCCGATGGTCGTGTTCGCGACGCTCGTGTTGACGTTCGTGACGCGCGCGCTCGCGACGTGCGTGGCGGCGGCGGCGGCGGCGACGTACCCGGCGCGCGCGTGCGCGCCGCGGCGAGCGACGGATTGGCTCGCGCGTCGCGCGTTCGACGTCGGGTACGCGGTGTACGCGTCGAGGGTGGGGAGGTACGTGCACGGGAAGATGGTCGAGGCGTCGAGAGAGGATTCCGCGCACTCAAAGGCGGAGACGGCGAGGGTGATCGGTGGCTGCGTCGTGGCGACGACGCCGTTTTTGCGCGACAATTATTCGTACGTCGTCGTGGACGCGGAGACGAGAGAGGCGGCGGCGATCGATCCGGCGGATCCGGAGGCGACGATGCGCGCGGTGAAAAGGATGGGGGCGAGATTGACGACGGTGTTGACGACGCATAAACATCACGATCACGCCGGTGGGAACGCCGAGCTCGTCGAGCGCGCGCGAAGAGAAGAAAACGGCGGCGTCGAACTTCGCGTGTACGGACACGCGATGGATACGTGTCACGGGGCGAACGCGGAGGCGAGAGATGGGGACATCGTGCGCGTGGGGACCGGAACGCGATTTTTGATCGCACACGTGCCGTGTCACACGCGCGGTCACGTCGTGTACGCCGTGCTCGGAGCCGAGGCGGACGACGAGAGAGACGCGCGCGGGACGACGACGTTATCGAACGCGGTCGCCGCGTTCACCGGCGACGCCATCATCAACGGAAGCGTCGGCGCGTTTTTTCACGGTGGATCGAAAGATTGTTACGACAATTTACACTCGCGACTCGCCGACGTCCCGGACGACTGTCTCGTGTACAGCGGGCACGAATACATGGATACGAATCTGCGCTTCGCCAAGGCGATCGATCCCGAGGATGAGATCACGGCGAATTGTTTCTACAGGGTGCTCTTGCATCGACGACAAAACATGAGCACGATGCCGTCGTCATTTCGCGTGGAGAGGCGATTGAATCCATTCTTTCGATGTCGCGATCGCGCCTACCTGCGGACGCTTCTCAAGTCGAAGCACGCGTTCGCGCTTCGACGGAAACGTCCGTGGTGGCACCGATACTTTGGCCCGAACGCGGCGCAGCACAGGGCAAACGTGAAGAAACGCGTCGAGTCGTGCGCGCTCGCGCGCGCGCTCGCGGCGAACGAGGGAGAGGGCGGCGACGCGCAAACGGCGACGAAGGACGAGTGCGTGCAGGGCATCGAGACGGTGAAGGATTTAATGTCCGACGTCTTCTCGGTGATGGACCCACAGACGGGCGATGCGCACGAGCGACGGATGTTTGCTCAATACTTGAAACACGCGCACGCGAGCGGGATGACGCACGTCGTCGTGAGCCAACTCATCGCTCCCGAGGTGTGAGAGGCGGGCGACACAGCTTTAGACGAAATTGTAATGTGAAAAAGGGTAATCGAATTAAATCACACGAGCGAGAGCTTACTTGCCGAGAACCGTCGCGTTGAAGCGGTCGACCTCGTTGGCGGAACCGATGCAGAGCGGGGTGCGTTGGTCGACGGCGTTGATTTGCACGTCGAGAACAGAGCCGCCGGTGACGCCGTCGGACGTCTTACCGCCAGACTTTTCGACGAGCAAACCGAACGGCGCAGCCTCGAACGCGAGGCGGAGCTTGGCCGGGGACTTGGCGGAGGTCGGGTTGGAGAAGACACCTTGGTTCTTGGTGAATTGCTGGTAGACATCCGGCACCAAACCGCCAGAGTAACGCAGGGTGTAGCGCTCATCCATGTAGTAGTCCAAGAGCTTCTTGTAGCCCTCCGTGTCTTGCGCGGCGCGCATGTTGGCCGGGGAGAAGATCTTGGAGGATTCGTTGATCTTGATGTCGGTGCGGGAGCAGATCCACGGCTCGAAGGAGCCGTCCGGAAGCTGGCAACCCTCCGGGGTGCAGCCGTAGGAGAACTCGTAGACGCCGTCGTCGAGGGCGACGATGACGGTGGTGCGCGGACCGTAGAGCGCGACGAGGGACGTGCGCTGGTCGCGGCCGGTGGCGCCGAGCAAACCGTCAGCACCGGTACCGGACGTTGAGTCCCAGATACCGATGATGGTACCGACGGCCCAGTTGTTGTCGACGATGGAGGAACCGTCGAGCGGGTCCCAGCACACGGTGTACTCGCCGTTCGGGTTGCACTGCACGATTTCCGGCTCCTCCTCGGACGCGCCGTACGCGACAACCTCGGAGCTCTTCACGCAATCCCACATGAGGTTATCCGCGATCACATCGACGGAGAGTTGCGCGTCACCGAACGTGTTCGCGCTGCCTTCAACCGTCACGAGCGCCGAGCGCAGAGCCTCGGTGATATCCGCGCAGCAGTCGAGCATCTCCACGATCACCTTGCGCAACTTGGCGTCCGCGCAGTGCTTCTCCAAGATGTTATCCAAGCTCGGGTACGAATCTTGCTTTTCCGTCGTCGTGTAAAAAGACGTCGAAGATGCACCGTACTCGTGCGCGCGAACGTCGCGTCGCACCGGCTTGGCCGCCGCGCGGCGCTTGGCCGCCGTCTGCGTGCGCTGCGCGCATCTCGCCGCCGTCGCCGCTCTCATCTGTATCGCGCGTCTCCGTCAGTCGAACGATTCACGATTCACGAATCACACATCACGAATCACGAATCACGAATCACGAATCACCACACCACGCGCGTCCATCGCGCCATCCTCCACCGACCGATCGCGACGCATCCATCATTCCTCGCGCGCGATGACCCCTCTCCGAGGCGTCGAGAGAGCCTCGTCCACGCGCTCGACCCACGCGCTCGACCCACGCGAACGACACGACGCGAACGAACGAGACCGAGATCGAGGATTCGCCCGCACCGTGGACGTGGTGGACATCTCTTCCGCGGGTTCGGAAGACTTTCGTCGTCAAGTGCGGCGGCTCGCCCACGGGCGCCCGCGCGGATAAGGGGCGGCGCGGGACGCTGGGTGTGGTGTTCACGTGACGGTGTTCACGCGTGCTCTAATACGAATGAACGGTCCGATTGATTGAGAGTCATACGGAGGGCGGCGCGGGTGGGAGGGGTGGTGCTGGGTCATCGAGGAGTCACGATCGGTGGGAGGGGTGGTGCTGGGTCATCGAGGAGTCACGATCGGTGGATGGGGTCGCGTGGTCGAGGGGCGCGCGGGGACGACGATGGATCGGGCGACGACGACGCGCCGCAGAGTCAGCGCGCGCGCGAACGAGCGGTGTCGCGTCGCGTCGTCGCGTTCGTCGAGAGGGGTCGTCGCGTCGAGAGGGGTCGTCGCGTTCGTCGACGCATCGGATCGAGCTCGAGTCGAGATTCGAGCGCGTGGATAGAGAGACGATTTGATTGATTGATTGATTTGATTGATTTGATTCGGGCGCGATGACGGGTGCGGCGGTGGTGACGCGCGCGATGAGCGCGATGACGATGTCGACGGGCACGACGGGGACGGCGCGCGTTCGGTCACGACGCGCGGTTCGAGGACGGGGACGGGTGGCGGCGACGCGCGCGGACGGGGAGGCGGAAGAGGCGGCGGCGGACGCGGACGCCGAGGCGGAGCGCGCGGCGAAACGGTGGAAACCGAAACCTTTGCCGTCGACGTTCGGGGATAAGGCGGATGCGGTGAGGAACTCGTCGCCGTTTGACGCGAAGACTGGGGCGAAATCGCCGTTTGAGACGGTGCCGGGGGGGAAGCCGGCGAGTCCGTTCGGCGCGGCGGCGAAGCCCGAGGCGTCGAAGGAGAGTCCGTTCGGGGCGGCGCCCGGCGCGGGTACGGGCGCGGCGAAGCCCGAGGCGTCGAAGGAGAGTCCGTTTGGGGCGGCGGAGGCGCGATCGCCCTTCGCGCCGGCGCCAGGGGCGGCAAAGTCACCGTTCGGCGGGTCGAGTTCGGTGAAGAATCCGTTCAACGAGCCCGACGCGGCGCTGTACGGATCGGCACCGGCGAAGAAGAAGGAGACGAAACCGGTAGAGGAGGAGAAAAAGTCACTCTTGGAGTCTTTGCCGCGTCCGTCGTTGGGTCAGATTGTCATCGTGCTCTCTTTCACGACCATAATCTCTTTGATGCTAGGCACGTTTTGGGTGGTGTTCAACGCCGGAGGCGTTCACTTCAACGATAGTTGACAAACTCATACATCCGGCTCTTCGTTCACGCGCGCGCGCGAAATCACGATCGCGATCGCGCGATCGCGTCTTCAGTAGTTGTCAGTATAGGTTACATATCCTTACACGTGCGCGCATTCATACAGTTGTTTCGTTTCGTTTGTTCTTGCTCGATTCGGATACGCGTCGGCTCGTCATCGCTGCGACAGTCTTCCTTCGAGACAGAGCGCGCACGCGTACTCAAAGGCATCGTTCGGCGTCTCCGGTGGACCTCGGAGACGAGGATCGCCGATAATCGAGTTTAAGCGCGCGAGTTGCGCCTCGAGTTGCGACACGTGGTTTTCACTCGCGACGGCTTCGAGATGTAATCGATGCAGCTCGGAAAGCGCCGTTTGCAAGCGCTCCGACGGAACTTCGGCGATGAGGTTTTGCACCGCGCGCGTCTTTTCCGCCACCTCGCGCTCGATGGCGTCCGCGAAGAAGCTGAGGCGAGCGATCTCGGCGTCGAGCGTTTGACACTCGTGATCCACCGATCTGAGGAAGTGTAAACCGATGGTCCACTGCGACGACGCCGATCGAGTCGCGCGCGGAAGCCTGGATAATCGATAGTGCAACATCTCCAACCAAGACGCGAACGCATCGCTCGAATCTTCCTCTTTCGTGCTCTCCGGCGACGTCTCGCACAGCGCGTCGTGAATCTGCGAACGCAACGTCGAGGGAAAGAGTTTTTCGAATCCTTTGTCGGCGTCGATCGGCGACGTCAAATCGTCTCGAGACGCGCTCGCGGAGAGACGAATCGCGCGCAGCGAATCGTTCAAACGCTCGGTCACTCTCGGCGGCGTGCGATGCGGTGAATCAGAATCGTCATCGCTCGGCGTGGTGACGACGCGAAGCGCGCTCAATCGTACGCGCGCCGCCTCGATCGTCGTCTCGCCGGCTTCCGAAATCGGCGCGCCGTCGTCGCCCTCCCACGCCGACGTCACCACCGCGCGCGCGTCGTGCGATCCATTCGATAACGCCGACAGCGCCACCGATGACGACGACGTCGACGACGTCCCGTCCAGTCGCACCGTCGTGTTCGCCGTATTCGCCGGCGCGACGACGCCGCTCGATCCATCCGCGTCTGACCGATTCTCCTCCGCGTCCAGATACGTCAACAATTTCGCCGTCGTCGTCGTCATCCTCGTCATCCTCGTCCTCGTTCGCCTCTCCGACGACGACGACGACGCCGCGCGATACGGATGCGCATCCGTCCATCGTCGTCTCAACGTCGATTCGGACGATTCCCGACACTTTTCGACGTCTCGTCTCGTCTCCGCGGCGAGTCTTCGCGCCGCCGTCTCCAACTTTTCCAGCGTCCCGTCCCGTCGCAACGCGTCGACGAAATCCGACACCAACCCATCGCGATCGTTCTCACCCTCATCCTCCATCGAACGCGTCGTCTCCGCCTTCCCCGTCGTCGTCGTCGTCGTCGTCGCGTCGTCGTCTCGACGTTTCGCCTCTCGACGCGCCTTCCGAGACGAAAACAACCACGACGGCATCGCGCCCTCGACTCGATCTCCACGTCGCTCGACGACGCGCGCGACGACGATGTACGCGCGGTGCCTCGATCGCCTCGCGTCGCTCGCCCTCGTTCCGTCGCGTCGCGATGTGCGTCGCGCGAAGAGCGCGCCGCGTCGTCGATTCGAGGCACCGCGCGCGCGTGCTGCTCCCTCCATTTCGCCGATCACGACTCGTCGCGGACCCCCTCGGGGCGACCATCTCCGGTATGTAGGGTTTAGGGTTTAGGCGCGGTCGTTCATCACGCGTTCGTTCGTTCGTCAGTGCGTGACGACGGCGCGGGACGGGACGCGCGCGCGCGAGCGAGAGACGCGTCGAGGGACGATCGTCCGTCTGGACGTCTCTCGATCGCACGCTCGCTCTCGCGCGCGCGTGAGAGAGAGCGCGAGCGTCGGAGAGCGTGAGATAAAGTTTGAGGGGCGCGCGCGCGTGGGAGAGAGACGCGCGGCGACGCGCGAGCGGTCATGGGGAGGGCGGCGATGAGCGAAGAGGTGGCGCGGGTCGTGATTGGTGGTGATGTGTTTCAGGTGAACGATACCGTCCTCGTCAAGGCGCCGGGATCGAGCGATCATTACATCGGACGCATCGTGAGCTTGGCGGTGGAGGAGGACCTCGCCAAGGCGCGCTTGTGTTGGTATTATCGACCGCAGGAGACGCGGGGGGGGAGGAAACGATTTCACGGGGTGAAGGAGTTGTTCGCGAGCGATCATTACGATTGGGTGAGCGTGAACACGATCGATGGGAAGTGTCGCGTGTACTCGATGCGAGAGTATCAGAGGTTGGAGGCGGTGAGCGAGGATGATTTTTACGCGCGCTTCTTGTACAGGAGCTCGCGAGGGGAGTTTCGACCCGAGGCGGTGCCGGTGTTTTGCGTGTGTTCGGAACCGTACAATCCGGATAGGCTCATGGTGGAGTGCGCACGGTGCGATGATTGGTTTCACCCGGAGTGCGTTGGCGAGACGGCGGCCAAGGTGGCCAAGCTCAAGTATTGGACGTGTCCGGAGTGTCGCGAGGCGCCGGCGGAGGACGCACGCGCGCACGACGCGGACGACGCGTTGTGATTGTCTGTCGTGTCGAGGCGGAACACGATTCTGTTTCGTTTGTTTTCGATTTTTTCATGTCTGCGCGCGCGCGTCGACGACGCGCCTCGCCTCGTTTCGCGCACGCAGACGACGTATACCAGCAGTTGAACATGCATAGCTCACTAGTTTATCACATAGAGATACACATCCACTAATCTACTCCTATCAGGGTTCACCTATCGTCACCCCTTGGTCTATGAGCATGTTGCCCGTCGCCTTCATGCGCGCGGCGAATTTACACGCCGCGCGAAGTTTCGCCATGCGAAGCCGCTTGAGCAGCTGTTTGGAGAGATGCGCCACGCGCGGATTTCTGGAGTTTTGCAGCACGTCCACCAGTTTCGTGCCGTCCTCTGCGATCATGATGGACTGATTCTCGGGCGTCAAGAGCAAGTTGGAGAGCGCGGTGATGGCCGCCGTCTCGGAGCGCACGTCGCCGGTTCGCGCCAGTCGCACGATCCATTTCAGGGCACCGTTCTTACAAAACTTGGTTCCGTTCGGTTCGTACAGCGCCAGTTCCGCAATCGCCAACGCAGAAAATCGTTTAACGTCTTCCTGTGGACTGCGAAGCATGAAGATGCACGCCGCGATGGCGCCCGTGCGTCCCGCCAAGGCGCGCAAATCGAAATTTGACGCCAAGTTTTTCAATCCGGTCGCCGCGACGAGCTGCATCTCCGCCATGTCGATTCGCTCGGACGTGTTCATGGCCATGGTGCAGAACAACTGAATCGCGCGATACTTTACGAGCGTCTCCCGCAGATTTTTATTCCTCGCCAGGTGCGCGATGACCAACGCCGCGGATAATTTCCGCGCGGGAATTTTATCCCGCGAGAGTTCAAACAAGAACGGAATGTACCCCTTCTTCTCCAAGAGATTACTGAAATCATCGTTCAGCGATAAACGCGCGAGGGCGATCAGCGCCCACTTCTCCGTGTCGGTGTCGTCCGTCTTGTCCACAAAGTTGAAAAAATTCTTGAGCAACTGTTCCGGATTCTTCGCACTCATCAGCGACGCCACCTCGGGATCATCAGCGATTCTCGCGAACGTCACGACGCAGTTCCGCTTCGTCCGCACCCTCAACCCTTTCTCCACGATCAACGACGTCATCGCCTTATCCAACCCCTCATCGCTCGCTAAAAATCGCGTATCGTCGTGATTCACCAGCGTCGTCAACGCCCCGCTCGCCGCCTTTGCCAACTCTCTCCCCTTGCCCTTGATGACGCTCACGCACAGTTTAAACATCTCCTTCGTCGCCAACACCGTCGCGCACTCATCGTACGTCCCCAACTCTTCCACGATGTGAAACGCCTCGATCTGCACCTTCGGTTCCTTGACCCGACACAGCGTCGGCAGCGTCTCTCGCAAAAAGCTCCCCTGCGTCTTCTGAAAATGTTTCCCCCACAGCGTCTCTGACGTTTCGTCTCGCAACCACGCGTTGACGGTGGTCAACAGTTTTCGCACCTGCGTCACGCTCCCACCTCGCTTCCACCGTCGTATCCTCTCCACGTGCGCATCCATGTCGCCGAGCGTCACGACCTCTTGCTCGGGCTCGTTGGCGCACGTGATGAAGGCGATCAGGGCGCGCACGGCGCGCACCATGCGCCGACGAGCGACGCGCATGGTGAACGATCACGCGCTGTGCGTCGTCGAGTCGTCGGCCGCGAGTCACGAGGCGCGGCGCGGCGCTGTGCGTCGTCGACTGCCGCGCGAATGCCCGCGGGATGCGCTAACGGTCGACGTGGATGGACAGCCCCTCTTTCTTGAGTCCTGACTCGTCACAAATGTATGATGGCCATCGCGCGAGGAATCGAGCGACACTCGACGACGCTCGCGGCGCGCGCGCGTCGACGACATGCCGTGGTCGATCGAGGACGTCGACGCCCTCGCGCGGGAGATGCGCGCGTGCGCGCTCGAGCTCGAGCGCGCGCGAGACGAGGCGAGAGCGGATGATGAATCGTGTCGATCGCTGAGCGTCGTGCGCGGGACGACGCTCGCGGGGAACGTCGCGGTGCGGTTGCGCGCGTGCGTGGACGCGGTTCGAGAACACGCGGGCGATGCGTTCGTGGACGTGGAGCGCGCGCGGGAGCAGTCGCGGCGCGCGGTGAGCGGTGGCGGGGACGACGGCGGGGACGACGGCGCCGGCGACGCCGGCGACGAGACGTTCGAGGATATGTTCGACGAGGAGGGGAAACCGCGACGAGGGTACGTGCCCAAGCGCGGACACACGCTCCCGGGGATGGGCGGGATGAGCGACGCGATCGGGGAGCTTCGCGGGGTGTTGAAAAAGGTGGGCGTGAAGACGAAGACGCCCGAAGGCGCGGGCGACGACGAAGACATCCCGGCGCCGGCGGAGGGAGATGAATTGCCAAGCAGCGGCGCGGAGGCGGACGGCGAGGCTTCCGAGGTGGAGAGCGGTGGAGAACGACGCGCGGCGCGCGAGGACGCGGTGCCGGCGCCAAAGGTGGAAAAGCCGCAGTGGATGGTTGAGCTCGCGGCGAAAAACGCCGCGAAACGCGCCGCTCAAGCTAATAATTAATTCGCGCAACCGCATCCCATCGTTGTCTAGCTAGCGCTAAAGTACTACAGTATTGCTACACGTGTAAAATCTACTTCACTCACTCTGCATCGTCTCGCCCGCGCGCGCGTTGGCGTTGACGAACGGAGTAAGCGCGCTCGCGAGCCATCTCGCCGCGTCTTCGTCGGCGCACCGAGCGACGACGGACGTCGGTTCCGACTCCTTCTCCTCCCCAGAGAACGACTGCGACGCGTCGTGAAACGCATCGTATCCGAACACGGACGACGCGAATCCGTACACACGCGCGAACGCGCTCATCGTCGGTGCGACTGGTGCGCGCACCGTCGCGCGCGCGCGCGTCGCGTACACCGTCACCCGCGCGCCGTCTCGCAAGACGCCGCGCACGTCCGCGAACCGCACGATCGTTCGCGCGTACGGACGCGTCCTCTCGGCGCGATTCACGATGAAAAGTTCCCTGTTCGTCAACACGCACAATTCGTGCGACGGCCACGCGAGCGAGGCGGCGGCGACGAACCGTTCATCCTCCCCGAGCGCGGCGGCGCGAGACAACGCCTCTCTCCCCGTCGCCTCGACGAGATGATACGGACGCATCGGTTCCCCGCGCGACGTCGGTAACGGACGACGCGGACGCATGTATTCACCCACCGGTGGTTTCGTCACCGCGAACACGCGCAATCGTCTCGCGCTCAGTTCGGCGACGTCGAGCGTCGCCGCCAAGACGCGCGTCGCCGCGCTCAAGACGCCGACGAGCGATCCGCCCACCGCGCCTCGCGCGCCGCCGAACTCTAAACCGGTGAGGGGTCCCTCGATGACGTCGAAGACGGCGCGCGCGACGGTTTCGAACGTGTTGGCGACGAATCCGATGGATTCTCGTCGCGCGTGTTCGCTCACGTCGCCCAAACGTCTCGCGCGAAGCGCGAACCGCCGCCGCGCGCTCGTCTCCTCCAACGCCTCGAGCCAACCCTCGACGACGTCTCTCGCCTGCGAGAGGGCCGTCTCTCCCGACCGCGCCAAGGCGTGCGTGAGCGCGGTGATGACGCGTGGAAGCGCGGTGACGATGGACCCTCGGTGTAACTCGTCCATGGCCTCGAGAATGTCGTTCCACAGACGCCGCGGATCGCCGAGGAGCGAATTGTGCGCCCAGAGGGAACTCGCGACGACGACGGCTTCCTTGCCGAAATGTCTCGCCGCCATCATCCCCACGTCCGTCGCCGTGAGGGAGGGCTGATTCATGTGGAATCCGCGCAGGCGAAGGCGCGCGCGGTCGACGCCGGCCAAGGATCGAACGGCGACGGGGAGTCCGGGGAGACGGGAAAACGAGACGACGAGCTCGACGTCGTTGACGACGAGTTCTTGCAAATACGCCGACGTCGACGATTCGTCGTCGTCGTCGCGCCACGCGCTCGACGGACCGTTCCCATTTCCGTTCATCGGCGCCGTACTCGTCGATGGGAGCAATAATTCGGCGTGTTGCGCGCACGCGTCGACGGCGAGAGGGACGGATTGCATCAATTCGTCGTGTAAATCGACGAACGCCGGCGCCAAATCAATCTGTAACGAACGAATCACCGGTAATCCGTTGAGCGTACGCGTCAACCCACGCGCGTGCACCTCGAGCGCGCGTCGACCCCGTTCGCACGTTTTATCCGGCACGGCGACGATGATGGGTCGTTTCGCCGCGGCGCTCGTGTGATCAAACCGAATCTCGTCGCACCGCACCGCGCTTTTAAATTCGACGTCATCCGCGAGCGCCTTGACGACGAGACCGCGCACGCGACCGTAGAGTAGCTCTTCGTCTCCGTGTACAACGCTCGCGCCGATCCATCCGAGCTTGACGCTCACGTCGAGCGGCGGGTGCGTCTTTTTCGGGTCTCTCGCGCCGCGAAGTTTCGCAAGACGTCCCGGCGTCGTCCCGGCGACTCTCGCGCTCGTCGCGTCCTCGACGACGACGCGACACATGGGTCCCTCTTTCGCGACGGTGATTCGCAAACACTCGCGATTCGTCGTGACGACGGTGCGCGAAGACTCGCGCGCGGCGTCCAACGATATCGGTTCGCCCAACGCCGACGCGCCGCGACCGACGACGAGCGCGCGAGGGAGCGACGCGTCCTCGATTAAGCGCTCGTCGCTCTCCTCGGGCGCGAGCGTCGCGCGCGCGTCCTCGGCGCCGAGTTGATGATACCAAATCGACGCGTTCGATCGATTCTCGATGGCGTGCATTCCGAGCGCGCCGTCCACGTCGGTGAGACGGGCCACGCGCACCTCAGTCGAGCCGTCCTCGCGCTCGAGCGTCGACACCGTCATCGTCTCCGCGTGTCCGTGTCGTTCGTCCCCGACGCGACGCATCTTGAGCATCGACGCCACGCTGTCGGGCACGCGCACGGGTTTGGACCACTCGAACGCGCCGCGCTCGGGACGAAACATGATCGTCTTCGGCGTCTTTGGGTTTTTGTGAAACCATCGAAGCGGGACGCGCTCGCCGGGTCGGAGGAAATCGACGCGTTCGGTGTCCCCGTGTCTGATCCACAGCGCCTCGTCGAGCATGTTTTTTACGACGTACTTGTGCCGCATGCGTAACTGCGCCGTGTCGCACGCGCACTCGGTGGACGCCGCGGACGCCGCGACGGTGAACATGTATTCGTACAGACCGCTCGCCGGGCTCGACGCGACGCCGACGTCGACGTCGACGCCGGACGCGTCAACTCGGAACGGTTTACTCCACGCGCGACAGGATTTGAGACGCAGGCGCACGCGAGGTCGTCGCGTGGAGAATCGACTCCATCGCGCCGAACTCCCGAGAAGCATCGCGCGCGAGGACTCGCGTTCGCGTTCGTCGCCCGAGGGACGGAGCGTGGACGCGGCGTCCGCTCCCATCTTTGGCGTGACGACTTGTCCCGGCGTCGCCGGCGTGAGAAACGTGATCGTCTCGGCGTTTAATCGCAGTGAGGATTGACGTTGTAACAGCGGACTCGCCGGCGTGTGCACGCTCGACGAGGACGTCGCGCCGCGCGTCGGTGGTCGCCGCGATTCTTGACTGCGCGCCAATCGCGCGAGCGGCGACGCCGACGCTGGCGTGTCGAAGGCGTCCTCGGCGAAGAGTCGTTGCGGAAGCGGCGACGGTTCGGTCGTCGTCGTCGCTCGCGGCGTGGATTCCTCTTCTTCGTCGTCGTCGGCTTCATCCATCGTCTCTTCGGTGCACTCCTCCGTCTCGGCGCCGTACAACATGTCCTCCAAAACCACCGCGCACGCCGTCGAATTCAACACGACGAGCGGCGCGGCGCAGCGCACCGTTCGCACCCGCGTCCGTTCGTCCAACGCGAACGAAAAGCGCAACGCGACGGGCTGACTCGCCGACGTCTCCTCGTCGCGCTCGATGGGCGTCACGTCTCGATCGACGTGGAAAATCTCCCCGTTCGGTCGTCGTCTCGCCTTGAGCAGCGACGGCGCGTACTCGGGAACGACGACCTCTTCACACGTCGTGTACCCGCCGACGCGCGCGACAATGGACGCCGACCACGTGGGGTGAATCTCAGAGAAGAACGTCGACGACCCGGGAGGGACGATTTTCGATTCCGTGCGTCCGTCCCGACCGAACACGTCCCGGGACGTGCACGCGACTTCGACGAGCACGGGCAAGGTGTTGATAAACTTGAGCGGCGCGCACGCGATCAATTGCGTGCGCATCAAACCCTCGTTGCGGTGCACCGCGAACGCACACGCGTATGGACGCGCGGCGCCGAAACCGTCCTCAGCTTCGGTCGAACACAACGATGCGTCCATAGCGACGTCGTCGTCTCTCGCGAGCATCTCTTGAAAGTCGACGTGCGTGCTCCAGTTGTGCGCGCGCGATTCGCGCGCGCGAGACGGCGATCTCAACGATCGACTCTTGCGCAGTGGACTCAAAAACGGCGACCCGTCGTCGAACGCGTCGTCCGTCGATCGGTCGACGTCGATGGTAAACGCGCCGTCGAGGTCTTCGTTCGGCGAACACGCGCGCCACTGCACTTTACACGCGCGACTCAACGGAATCGGAAGCCACACGCTCTCGGACGGCGGAATCGGTCCGAACACCGTCGCCGTCGCCGCCACGCTTCGTTGAAAACACATGAGAATCGGGCGCTCGGTCCCGTTCAAGACGCACACGTCCGAGCGAAGGAGTAACTCGTACCGGTTGACTCTGTCGACGCAAGGACCGACCTCGGCGACAATGCGCGAGTGCGCACCGTCGTGGAGACGCGCGTCGAGTTCTGTGCGCGTGGTATGGCCTTGCTCTCGGTCTGAATCGATGAACGTGATCGAATCTTCGGCGTCGGCGTCGATTTCAGGGAAGCGCACCGAGACGTGTCTTGCGTGTTCGGACTCGTTCGCGGTACGGCGAAGTCGGTCGCCGTACGCGTCGGCGGCGGCGGGGGCGTCGATCGGGGAAGCCCAATACGACTCGCCGTGTTCGATGACGCGATGCGGCTCACGCGCGCGCGTGTCTCGAGTCTTGGCGAAGAAGAGTGTCTTCGTCGTCCCCGACGGGACGCGGTCCCGTCCCGCCGAAACCGCTTCGTCGGCGACGGCGAGCGAGAGTTCGTACTCGGCGTCGAAACCGGTGGCGTTGGTCACTTGATACGTGCACGGACCGAACGTCGTTGATTGTTCGAGATCGACGATCGGCACGCGCGCCGCGTCGAGGACGACTCGCGTCTTGAGCAGCGCCTCGTATACGTTGTGCGAAATCGTCAATTCGACGCCGGATTCGACGGTTACGCTCACCGACGTCGGTCGAAACGACGGCGTCATCGTCGCAGACGCCGTCACGCGCGTCGGTTCGACGATCGGCTCCCACGCGGATTTCACCGGGTTCGAATACTCTACCGAGAAATCGGTGGAGACGTTCGCCTCGACGGATTCGCGACAACTTTTCGCGTCGGCGCGCAGGTTGGTGATCATCGCCTGCGCGACGGGCACGGCGACGCGCATTTGCGCGTGTTCGAGACAGAAACTCATGAAATCAACGCTCAGGTCGGCGTCGAAAACGTACGCCGTCGGCGTAGACGGTAACTGCTCGTACGCTTCGATGGCGTCCAACGTCGCGGGTTGCGCAATCGTCAGCGCCGCGACTTCGCTCATCAAATGCAACGACACCTCGTTCGCGCTGCAGCGCACGTCGTGCGCGGATACGCGCACGCGAGGCGTCACACGTCGTCCGATTTGGTTTGGCGTCGACTCTGGCGCGGTAACGTGCGCGTTCACACCCTTGACCTCGGCGAGCGTGAACATCACCGAAGACGCGGCGACATCGGCTTCGTCCCTGACGTACCCCGTCTCGAGAAGTAATTCATCGAGGCAGAACGACGCGTCGAATCCAGCACCGGGTTTAAAATCGCGAAGCGTCGCCGATTGACGGGTTCGAAGGACGATTCGTCGAAGCGGCGCGTGCGTCTCCACTTCGGATCTCCACGGAAGTCGCGCAACGACGTCGCCGGTGACAAAATTCGCGGAAATTGTCGGGAAATCGGAAGCACCGGACGGTGACGGCGTCGTCGTCGACGATGACGATGGCGGTACCTCGCGCATGACGCGCTGTGCGATGTTCGTGAAACAGATGATGCTCGGCGCGTTGAGTTCGACGCACGCGTCGCCGACGCGAGCGTCCGCCTTGACTCGGTCTCTCGCGTACTCGACGTCGAGCTTGAAAGCGCCGACGTCCTCGCTCGATACGTTCACCAATCGAACGCATCGATCGGATTCGCCGCATCTTGACACGGTGAAGTCCATCGCGTCCACGTTGAACGCGGCGACGCATGCGTTGTCGCAAGCGGCGCTCGCGGTGGCGACGACGTCGGTGAGTGCGAGACACGCCTCGTCCTCATCCCTGGCGATCAACCTGACGGTTTTCAGCGTCACTTGAACGTTCGGAACCGACGGGGTGGTTTTCGTCGCATCGTTCGCACTCGCGTCCGAGCGAAACTCGCTCGAGGGAAATGTCAAATCCGGGATGGATGCCATCATCGCGAACGTTCGCCGAACGACATCCGGTGTCATCTCGGCGCCGAGCGCGCCCACGTTCACGTCGGTCGCGCTCGCCGCGACGACCGAGTTTTTCACGTGAACGTCTTCAAGCCAAGAGACGCACGTCGTGGATTTCGCACTCACCACGGATACGAGCACCTGCGGCAACTCCAACTCGACGCCCGACGCGTTTCCGCGGATTTCAACGGCGCGCGTCGTCACCGCGACGGCGTTTTCGTCGCGGCGTTCATCGAACAATTTGAACGACATCGGCTCGATGGCGCCGCGCAAGAACACCAGAGGCGAATCTTCGATTTCGAACGCCTGTAATCGATCCCACGAGCGGGCGAAGCGTTCGTTGATAGACGTCTCGCTCGGTGCGCTCGAATGGAGTTGACATCCGGAAAACGAGGACGCGCCTAGCGCGCGACGAAGGAACACGTTGGCGAAATTGAGCATGTCGCGCGTGATTCTCGCGTCGATGGACGCCACGTCGATCGAACCGGCGATGCGTGAGCACACGTGCGCTTTCAGGAAAGCTTCAGCCGAACAACTCATCACGTCTGTCTCCTCCGCGCCGGAGACGACGTGCGCGCCGGAGACGACGCCGATGGTTGATTTCATTCGCCATTCGTTGATAGTCTTCTTGAACTCGACCGCCGAGTCGGCGATCGAGTAACGTAGACTGTCACTTCCGTTTCGCAGACTCAGTCCGAGCTCACCCGATTTAAACCTGACGCCGAAGTCGTCGACGTCCAGCAGCGATGGCTGCGGGGGAGTCGCGCCTGACGCGGACATCGCGTCGGCAAACGTTTTTAGCGTATGCATCAGAGCGGCGACGCTTTCCGGTGTCAGAGTGAACTCGACGGAATTGAGTTCGATCATCGTCGAGTCAGAATCGAACATCGTCTGCAGATTTACCAACGACAGATTCATATCGGCGACGATCGGTATCGGCGCGTTGGCGGCGGTCATCCACGCCCCATCGACGTGGACGAAATCACGGCTGCACAGAATGTGTTTCGTCAACTTCTCGAGCGCTTTCCACGATTCGCTCCCATCGCGCGCGTTGGCGAGCATCGTGTCTGACTCGGCGACGAGTCTATCATACGCGTCCTCTCGCGAACGCGCGCCGTTCTCCTGACAAACGACGAGTCTGTTTACGCCGAACGCCAACATCGCCGAGCTCTCCATAGAGTGTTTCGACGATGCGTCGTGCGCGGGCACTAAGAACAGAGGTGAATCGACCTCGAGCAAGATTGGACTGGTTTGCATGTCGCGGCCGAGAAGCTTGACGATTTCCATCCGGCAGCGCGGCGAGCGATGGTTCAAGCCGAGCACAGATCGCGTCCATTTCGTGATGAACGGTGTCTCCAGCGCCTCGACGAACGGTAAACACGTCTTTACCGTGGACGGATACACGGTGATGACGCATGGATTCACTTTGATGTGCGCGCTCAGCGGCACGTCCAAGGTTGGACACGCGTCGGGATTCACTTTGATCGTCGCAAACGAACGCTCGCCATCCATGTGAGACTGGATCAGTTTACCTCCATCGCCACTCAAATCGTCAGCGAGTAGCTCATTGATCTCGACGATCGTCTCGCTCACCACGCCGTCGGAATCCGGTACGACGGGCGCGTGCATAACCGAAATACCTCTCGCCGCAAACTTCAACTCGTTCCCGGACTCTCCTCGCGCCGTGAAACACGCTCCTGGGATTCGCACTTCAATCGCCGGGTCAAAGTCTCCGTCCTCCTCACGTGCGCTCGAATTAGCGTACTTGACGTACCCGTACGCGCGAGCGATGTACCCGGTGCTCTTGGCGTACAGATAACTCGTGAGACTGTTGGACGTCGTCGGTCTCACCGGTCTGGGCGTCTCGTATCTGAATCCTTCATCACTCACACCCATTTCTGAAACATCCGCCGCGCTGTACGCTGCGTTGAACGTCGGGAACATTCCAAATTCATCATCCGCGAGTTCCTGACGTCTCTTTGCCTTGTGATCGGCTAACGATTTGATCAGGTCGATGTCGTCTGCGGTGAGGCTCGACTCGAATGCCCGCAGGTGCGCCGGAGTCGGTATCTTGTTACCCAGAGCTCGTTCGATGTATACGTCCACGTACGATTCTGATAGCGCGCGAGCATGCCGCAGTTGTCTCAAGAATCGCTCGCGTCTGTGCTTGCCTCTGGGTACCGTCGCTCGCACCGCGTATCGCCACCACTCGATGGGAGCTTTACTCGAAGGTCTAATTTCACCGTGCGCTCTCCTCTTCGACCACATCACGATCTCGTCGCGCACGGTGTTGATGATTTTGAGCTGCCTCGCGCTCACGCTCATCGCTACCACATCCTTTACCTCCACGTTCATCACATACTTGGACGCATTTGGATACGCGTATCGCGCGCGTCCCGCGCGCCGACGCAAACACGCCTCCATCCTCACGCGCGCGCTCGGTCCGATCACATCGCGCTCCGCGGATTCTCCATCGTCGACGATGATGGACAGCCCGTCCATCTCGATACTCTTCGTCGTTCGACCGCTAAAAGAAACTTCGTCGGCGTCCGTCTTGGCTCGCTTTCGCGCCGACGAGGTCTCGTCGACGTCGACATCCTCCTCGTCCTCCTCGCCCTCGTCCTCTCGTCGAGCGCCCGACGTCGAGGCGACGCTCTTGATTGTAAACCTCTCGAAACTCGCGCGCATCCCCGCGGCCGTCGTCGATCTATTCCCCGAACCGTTCGAGACGACGAATCGCGCGCTCGCCCTCCGAAACTCCATCCCCACTCTCTCTAACACACCCGCGAGCAAAGTCCAGGACGATTCCGACGCCGCCGACCACGCGGACGACACCACGGCGTCCGCGATCTGTTCCATCATCTCCTCTCGCGCGTCTCGACGCCTCAGCAAATCTTCAAAGTCGACGCTCGCGTCGGTCGAGTCGGAGTCATCCAAAGACTCGAGCTCGATTTCCACCCCTTCGATCGTCGCGCGCAGCGGATCTCGACCGAAAACGGCGTACTTCAGATCCAATACGTCCACGCGCACGCGCACGACGCGACACGGGAGCGCTAACTCGTCCAACGCGTCGACGTTGACGGTGAAATTCGACAATGTGAGCTTGCGGCTCAACAACCCGATGCGCAACGTCTCGGCGCTGATGCCGTCGACGTATCGACTGAACAGGCGGGAGAGCACGGGGGCGAGGATCGTGTGGAGACCGATCATCGTTCTCGCCGCGCGGAGGACCGAGCCTCCGCTCGCCGCGAGCGTCCGCGTCTGGGGACGCATCGATTGATCGATTGATTGATTACGCAGAGACGACGGTGAGGGAATGCGACGTATGATTACATTACACGCGCGAGTGATGCCGCGTTTTCTTGATTGGTGAATGGACGGATAGCGATCACACGGGCGCGGGCACGGCGTTCGGCGCGCGTTCGCCGTCGGCGTCGTCTCCCGGAGCGAGCTGCTCGTCGATGTCTCTGTCCGACACCGGCGGCGGACTCTTACCCTTGGCGACGTCGTACCCTTTTCGTCGCTCGCGAGGCACCGGTCCGACGGAGATGATGCTGAATTCCGCGTTTAAGACGTCGTATCGAGACGTGGTCAACATGCGATTCGCGAAGGCGGCGGCGCTGAGACGTTTGGTGTAATCCGGCCCCATGGTATCGCCGTTCTTCACCTCCACGTCTTGCATGCGCACGTCGAACGCGTTATCGACCAGCGTGAGCGCGTAATCGGCGTACACGACTGTCGTCGGTCCGTTCCCTCGTAACTCGCCCGTGCGGACGACGGTGTACGTCCACCCGTCGGCGACGCCGCCCGCCTTGACCGTCTTCGCCGCGCGCGCGCGAACCGCCTCTTCAGCCTCCCACGCGTCGGTCAACGGCGCGCCCCCGCGAAACGTCTTTCGATTCATATACTTCCACGGATCCCCGGCGTCGCGTCGCTCGACGCCGACTCTCGACAACAGCACGACCCGTCGCAACCGAGGCGCGTCTCCCGCGTCCACGCGCTTCATCGTCGCCTCCACCGTCGCCCGCAGTTTTTTAGGCGTCTCCTCCGCGAACACGACGCACGTCGCCTCTCGCAGCGCCGCGCGCATCGCCTCCTCGTCCTCGCCGATCGGTTCCGCGCCCGCGGCGCGAAGCGCGCGCAGGACGTCGGCGTTCGGATACACCAATTCCTTCGATCGCACGTCGCGCGGATTCTTCACCCCCTCGAACGCCTCGCGCGGAAGACTGGCGACGACGCGCGCGCCCGCTGATTTCTCATTCTCTCGCAATCGCACCGCCGCGCACTGCGCCAGACGCTCGAGCGCGCCCGTGACGATCACGGTGTCATCATCGCTCAGCGCGCGATGGGCGAGTCGCGCGCCGCGAGACGACGACGACGTCGGTCGAGAGACGCGCGAGACGAGTCCATCGCGCGTCGCGCGCGCGCGCGTTCGAGACGACGCGACGACGACCGCGGACGGCGACGCGGACGCGGTGCCGCACATGACGGCGCGCGCGGCGAAATGACGCCCCGACGGTTGATTCTCGATGTCGTCGCGCCGCGCGGTGTGCCGTCCACCGCGCGCGCGTCCGCGTCCGCGCGCGCGTCGTGCGTGGTGTGTGCCGTCCCGCGCGCGTGTCCGCACTTCCCGGCGTGCTCGGGGTGCGTCACCGCGCTCGACGCCGTCGACGCGCTCGACCCACCGGTGCTCGAGGCGGTGCGGGAATACTTTGGCGACGACGCGCACGAGACGTTTCGAGGGCGCGCGGCGCGGTGGAGATGTAAGGCGAAACTCGCGGCGAGGGCGGAGACGTCGAGCGGACGCGTCGCGCTGGGATTGTTCAAGAGAGGCACCCACGAGCTCGCGGCGACGGAGACGTGCCCGGTGTCGCACGTCGGCGTCGAGCGGGCGGCGGCGACGACTCGGGCGACGTGTGATGCGTTGGGAGTGACGCCGTACGATGAATCCACGGGGAAGGGTGAGTTGCGGTACGTGCAGACGGTGATGTGTAGCGATGAGGCGGTGGATCCTGGAATGGATGAAGACGCGCGCGCGGCGATTTCGCTCGTCTTCAACGCGAACACGTTGACGCGGCGCCACGAAGAGATATGTATGGACATCGCGAGACGGGGAGGTGATTTCGTGCGAGGGGTGAGCGTGAATTTGCAAGACGCGCGATCGAACGTCATCTTTAATCACGCCGGATGGGTGCACGTGTACGGAGAATATATGACGTTTCTGCGCACGCCGAGCGGACAGCGCGTCTACTACCTGCCGGGAAGTTTCATGCAAGCCAATCCCGAGGCGTACGGGGAACTCCTCAGACGCATGCCTCGACACGTGCCGAGAGGGTCGAGGGTGGTGGAGATGTTTTCGGGCGTGGGTGCCATCGGGTTTTCGTTGCTCACGAACGTCGAGTTGGACGTCCGAAGCGTGCGTTTTGTCGAGTCGTCTTCATCAGTCGCCGAGGCGTGGGAACGCACGCGAGACGAGTTACCGAACGATTCGTTGAAAAGTCGCGTGAGTTTACAAATCGCAAAGGCTGAGAAGATTGCTGTCGAATCGACGCGCGATTGCGACGTGCTCGTCGTCGATCCTCCTAGGAAAGGTTTGGACGAGAGTTTACGACGCGTGCTCACGGATTCGACCCTGAGCGACGACCTCGCGACGATTCTGTACGTGTCGTGCGGATTCGATTCGTTCAAGCGCGACGCCGATGAGTTGGTGGCGAGCGGTATGTGGACACTGACGCACCACGAATCTTTCGTGTTTTTCCCCGCGACGAATCACATCGAAGTATTCGCCGTGTTCAAACGTAGCAAAACGATTGGTCGCAAACGCAACGGCTAGTCTATGTACACTAGTGGTTATTATCAGGTGTTTTGTACTGTAGCTGATGAAGAGGTTTGTAATGTCATCAGTCCTTCTTCGCGGAAGGAGGAAGGATGAAGATGTTGGGATGAATGCCGAGGCAACCCGTCACTTGACTCGCCAACGTCGCGCTTCGGTGAATCAATAAAAAGAGCGCCGCGCCGAGCAAAATACCGCCCGTGAACATGTCCCCCGCCGGAACCATCGTCGTCACGGCCATGATCAATACGCTCAGCCAGTTGAACAGAGGCCAATCCGGATCGGAGACGCGGAGTCGCATGATGCTCATCTCCGCCTCGGCGAACAAGAGCATGTTCGTCGCGTGCGCGAGCGCCAAGTTTGGCGCATAGTACAGGCACACGCCGTTGAAAATCTCCGAGACGACGCAAAACGCGGCGATGCGCGATGGGCTTCGATGCTTGGGCCAGTGCGGCGGCACCTCTTTGGAGGTGACGGTGCCCAAAAACGTTCCCATGCGAGACAATGCGCCGAACACCATGCCGGCGTCGACAACGAGTTGACCGACGCCGCGTTCGCCGAGATACGGAATTGACACCGGATACGTGTTCAAAACCTCGTTACCGATGAAACCGAACACGATGGTGGTGATTTGCAAGCAAACTTGCATCTCTTGCACGTCAAACGTCGTGTTCACCGGTAATCTTCCCGTGTACGTGCTCGACACGGTGTCCACGGAAAAGAAAATACGACTCGCCGTCATCATCGCGATCGCCGTCCTTCTCGCGCTCGGCGTCGCGAATCCGACGCTCAGCATGTCCACAAACATCATGCCGTACACGCACGTGCACACGGCGTCGCATCCGTGATCGACGACCTCGCCGAGTGGCGACCCGCTCTTCGTTCGCCGCGCCTGTTTCCCGTCGATGCCGTCCGCAGTCTGATACGTAAACATGAACACCGCGCTCAGGACGTACGCCCACGTCGGCGCGTCGTGCGCTAACGCCGGAGACAGCGACCAAATCATCGCGTACGTGATGATGACGAAGAATAAGCCACCGAACGTCAACGCGTTCGGCGCCACCCACAGCGGACACCACCGCTCCACCACGTACGTCCACCATCGCTCCAGAAACAACTTTTCGAACGTCGTCGACGGCGGAGACGTGTACTTGTACGAGTGTACCTGCGCGCACGTGCGCTCGGAGGCGCCGATGTGCGCCGAGGAGACGGACGAGGTGGAATCGTCGCGACGATGGCAACGCAACTCTTTCGAACCATCGTGACCGCCGAGCGTGAGCACGTCGAGTCGCGCGCGCTGAATCGCACCGATGGGCATCTCGGATAGGGTTTGCGATGGGTTTCGCGGTGAGTGCGCGACGGAGATCGACCGCGCGCGGTCTCCGGGCGTCACGCAGTGTCGAGTACTTTTTCGCCGGGGTCGAACGAGCCGACGATTGTTTGGAGCGCGGGTCGGGGTGCGCGAAAGCGCGGTATTTTTACAACAGCGATGATGATCAAGGGCTCGTGACTACGCTATATGCCCACGAAATCGGCGTACTCCGGACACAGACGACGACAATGTCGAAACAATCGCATGGCTTCCATTGCGTCACCGTCAGCCTCGGCGCGCACGGCGTCTCGATGTAACGCGTACGCTCGCAATCCCACCTCGTCCGCAAACGCCGGTGGATCTCTCTCGTACATGACATCGGTGCGTATGATGAGTTTCACCGCTCCCGGTCCCACGGGCGCACCCTCGTGCGGAATATCTTGTCGAAACACCAACGCCGAGCCGCGTCTCGCCGGCGCCGCGTCCGCGATCCACTCTCTCGGCCATCGATACCGCGAGTCGTCGTCGCGAATAAACTTCGACGGTTCACACTCCTTCGGCGGCGCGAACATCACCGTCTCTCCACCGTCCGCGCAATCGTTCAGGTACACCAACACGCTGTACATGGACCTCGTGTTAAAATCCACCACCGTCGCGCCGTCCGTGTGCGGCGAAAAGTGTCCACCCTCCTCGTATCTGTTAAACAACAGGTGCGCGTTGATTCCTCGCGCCACCCATTTCCCCGTCGCCCCCGCCCCGTGCGTCTCGTCCTCACGCTCTATCGTAATCTCCGGCGTCACGTGCGCGCGCAGTCGTCGCCAGAGTTCCTCCGCCGCGCGCGTCGACACCACCTCCACCGTGTCCGCGTTTCGAAACGACCGTCGATTCGGCGCGTCGGCGTCGGCGTGCCAAAACGTGTATCCAGCGCGTCGCGCGGCGTCGATCAGGGCGTCGCACTCGTCGTCCGAGACGCACGCGGACGCGATGAACGCGTCGAGCGGGGCGGCGCACCGCCGCGCCTTCGCTCTCGCGGACGTCGACGCGTCGTCATCGTTCGAGGATCGACGCGCGAGCGCGACGTCGAACGCGGACGAATCCAACGCACACGTCTTCTCCACGGGCGTCACCGCGCTCGCGTCGACATCGACGAAAAGGTCGTCCCGCGAGGTCATCTCTCACGACACAGTCGCGCGCGCGGTGGTTGAGAATGATGATGATTTCAGCGACGCCGACGTCGACGCGAGGCGCGCGCGCGACCGACGTGACGACGCACAGATGCGATGCGTTCGTGCGCGTCATGCGTCGCGATCTCGCGTCGCGCGCGAGGGCGAGCGCGACGCGAGCGGCGATGCCCACATCGTCGTCTCGAAGATATCGTCACTCGAGAGGAGCGCGACGTCATCGTCCGTCGACGCGCGTCGACGCGCTCGGACCGATCCCTGAGACGACGTTCGCGATCTCTACCGCGTGCGTCATGCCGCTGTACGCGCTCATGATCGCCAAGCCTCGATCGACGCGCGTCGCCGCGGTCATGGAGTCCAAGGGGACGTTTTGGATTTTGGGCGCGTGTTATCTGTGCGCGGCGTACGCGTCCTTCACGAGCGCGGACGTGTTCGATTTGGTGCGACAAACGCTTGCAGACGTTGGGGGAGGAGGGATGGTGGCGCGATTCGTCACGCTGGTGAGCGGATTCATGGCGACGGCGGAGACGGCGGCGAGCGCGTGGGTGCACTTGGTGGCGTTGGATTTATTCGTGGCGCGATTCGTGTACTTGGACGGGGCGAAATACAGCGCGAGCGCGGGGGATTTGGTGGCGCCGGTGCCTGTGCGACACTCGCTCGTGTTGTGTTGCATGTTCGGTCCGCTCGGGTTGATGAGTCACGCCATCACGAGGTGGTTTTGGAACACATTCGTCGTCGTCGATGTTGTGTGAGCGGCGCGACGCGCGCCGAGGCGTAAATGAATTAACAAAGAATTGTAACTTTAAAAAAGAATAGTAGCCGAGGCAAGACGCGCGATGATCAACTCATCGCCTCTGCTTTACGCTTCTTCGCGCCCGCGATGTCGATCGCGAACAATCCTGGGTTGGCCACGCGAGACGTCTCGCCCGATTTTGCCGCCTTGACGAGCGCGTTGACCCTCGCGACGTAATCCGGAATGCTAAACTTTTTCTTGGTGCTTTCGTACGTCATGTATCTAATCTTACCGAAGATCTCTCGCTCTTTCCATCCCTGATCGTGCACGCCGACGATGGACCACATGCCCCCGACGTACCCGCTCGGATCGCGTCCGTCGAGCGAGTACGTGTCGTTGAGGTAAATGGCAAACTCGAGCGCTTGTTCGGGGGATTCCGTCCACTCGAGAATCTTTTTCGCCCAGTACATGCGACAGAATCCGTGCATTTTCCCGCCGTAACGCAGTTCACGCTGCGAGGCGTTCCATAAATCATCGTGCGTCTTCGCGCGTTCGAGTTCCTCCAACGTGTACACGTATGGACGCTTGTCGGCGGCGTGCTCGCGGAGCGTGTCCTTGGCCCAATCGTACTTTTGTCCCTCGATTCGATCGTATTGCGGGCTGTAGTAGCAAAAGTTATCCGACAACTCGCGGCGAACGACGAGCTCTTCGAAGAACGCGTCGTACGCGGGCGGCGACGCCTTGCCGATGGCTTTCTTCGCCTCGAGCGCGCATCGCTGCCCGGAGATTTGCCCAAAGTGTAGCCACGGCGACAATCCACTGAGCGCCCGCGGCTTGGATGGATCATTGCGCTTTTCGTACAGTCGCATGCGATTGTTCACGAAATCGTCCAAGACGGCGCGCGCCGCCGTCTCCCCCGGGAGGGCCCACGTCACCTCGGGCACCGCGGCGCCGCGCTCCAACGCCTCGGCGAGGACGGCGTCCCACTTCACTTCTTCGATGGCGGGACCACGGTACGCGGCGGACACCGTCGGCATCTCCGGAAATTCGCGCAAAAACTCTGGATACCGCTTCGCCAGACGTCCACGAAGCGTTCGCGCGCCCACCTCGAGCTTATTGCTCGCCTCCCAACACGGAACGACGTTGTGCGCGTCGCATTCTTCGAAATGCGCCGACCGGGCGTCGCACAGCGCCGCAAAGTCTTTCCGCCACCGCAATTCATCCCGAAGCGGCGAAAAGTCGCACACAATTGTCTTGGAGCCGATTTTTTTCGCGAACGCGTCGATCGCCGTCGCGGGATCGTCTCCGCGCGTCAAGGCGAAGGCGACGTTTCGCGCCGCCGCGTTTCGCTCGAGCTCGCGCAGTCCTCTGAGCATGAATCCACACTGACGCGCCCCCGCGCCGAGACACGTCGCGCTCACGTTACAAACGATCACCACCGGCGCACCATGCTCCTCGGCGACGTCACACGCGCGAAGGAGCGCCCAATTATCGTCGATGCGTTGATCTCTGGACATCCAATACAGCACGGGCGCGTCCGGTCCAGCCTCCGGTGTCGTCCCGCGCGTGCGCGCGCGTCGACGTTTGTTCGAATCCAACAGCGGCATCGCGCGCGTTCGACGCGTTCGCCCCGCGCGTTCGTCGTCGCGGTGCGTCGCGGTGTGCCCACCGCCCGCGTTCAGCCGTTACGACACTTTTCGGCGCTGACGTCACCGCGCGCGACGCGCGTCGGTGCGCGGCCATGTCGCGCCCGCGCGACGTCGCGCGCGCGAGAGTCGATGGAGGTCGCGTCGCCGGTTCGAAGCGAGCGCCCGTTCGACGCGCGCGCGCGACGACGATGACGCGCGTCGCGAATGAAGACGCCGGCTCGACGCGCCGCGCGCGCGCGAACGCCCTGGGCTGGGGACGGCGACGCGGGGCGTGGGATCCCGACGATGACGCGGACGTGGACGTCCTGAACGATGCGCGCGCGCACGGGTATTGCGTCTACTCGCACGCGGATTGGGCGCACGCGTACGTGAGCGCGGACGGTGAACACTTGTACGAGGCGACGACGGCGTTCGGCTCGGCGCCGGATGAGTTGCGCGCGGGGACGCTGTATCGAGTGGGTCCGGGATTATTCGAGCGCGGCGGGAAAGAGTACGCGCACATGTTGGACGGCGACGGCATGGCGCTGCGCTTCGCGTTCAGCGAGGACGGTGAGTCGGTGCATTTCACGTCTCGATACGTGCGCACGCGAGAATTCATCGAAGAAGAGGAGGCGAACGAGGTGGTATTTCGAGGAACGTTCGGAACGATGCGCGACGGTGGACCGCTGGCGAACGCGTTCGATTTACACACAAAGAATCTGGCGAACACGAACATTTTGGCGTGGGGCGGACGCGTGTTGGCGCTTTACGAAGCCGGTCAGCCCGTTCGCGTCGACGACGAGACGCTTGAGAGCCGAGGCGTGGACGATTTAGAGGGACGTCTCGAACCGGGACAATACTTCACGCTCGGTCTGTCGGAACCGATAGGTTCGATGTTGGAATCGTCCGCGGGTTTGGGCGGTCGAGCGTTCACCGCGCATCCGCACGTGGATGCAAACACCGGGTATCTGTGCGGATGGGGATGGAAGTCACAAATCACCGCCAAGGCGGTGGAGATTTCACTCTGGGAGTGGGACAGAGAGTGGAACGAGATGGGCGCGCGAGAGTACGTCATGGAAGGATGCGAAGCCGCGCCGCACGATTTTGGCGTGACGAACAAATGGTACGTCATGATTCAAAACAGACTCGGCATCGATCCACTGCCGTTTCTCGTCGGCGTCAAAGGCGCGGGCGAGTGTCTGATTTCGCAACCCGAAGAACCTCTGCTCGTGCACTTGATTCCGCGGTCGACGGCGCGTGCGAACGGCGACGTGTCATCTTCGCGACCGGTCGTCGCCGAGGGTCCTCGCGAATCTTTTGAGATTCACGTCGCTCTCGCGCACGACGGTCCGCCGCTGAGCGCAGGTCGCTCGACGGATGGCGACGACGACGATTGGGTCACCGTGTACACCGCCGGTTGGGATAAATTATCGCCCGGAGTGTTTCTCGGCGAGTGGGGATCGAGCGATCCGTGGCCGTTCCCGGTGCCGACGGAGTTGACTCCAGATTTCAATAACATTCCTCGAACGCTGTTGTGGATGTACTCCGTCAACGCGGCGACCGGCGAAGTGAGGCGACAACCGGCGCCAGGGTGCGAAGACTTGTGCATTGACCACCCGCACGTCTCGCCGTTGTACGAAGGTAAGAGAGAGTGTAGATACGTGTACGCGTCTCTGAGTAACGAAGTGCGCGTCAGCGGACCTCCGTTGGGGTACGTGCGCGTCGACCTCAAGACGGGCGAGCTGCAAAAGTGGTACGCGAGTAATAGAAGTTTCTGTGAGGAGCCCGTCATCGTGCCAAAATGCAACGGCGCGAAAGAGGATGACGCGTGGTTGGTGGGTTTGATCGCGGATCATACGGAAGATAATCCCTCGGGTGTGTCCAGACTCGTCGTACTCGACTGCGCGCGCATCGACGCCGGTCCCGTGTGTAGTATTCCCTTGCGAAACAGAATACCGCACGGCTTGCACGGCATGTTCGTGCCGCGATAGTGTAAATTATAAACAACAAGAGAAATTATTTCTTTACAAGCGCGCGCGTGTTCGCGAATGGCGTACTATCGCACATCGCGTAGATGTTTAGATGTGGAGTTCCGTGCTGATTTGTTCGAGACTTTTCCCCTTGGTCTCGATGACGTATCCCTTGGTGAAGAGGAAACCAAACAATGAAAACGCGGCGAAGACCAAGTACACGAAACTCGCCCCAAAGTACTCGACGGCGGGCAAAAAGCCTTGTCCAATGCAAAAGTTGAACACCCAGTGCGCGAGAAAACAGAGCGACATGCCCTTACCGCGCACGGCGGGAGCAAAAATCTCGGAAGAGAGCAATCCCGGCACGGGACCGGCGCCCATGCCGAAGATGAAGACGTACGAGAGCACGGAGAAGAGCGAAAGCGCAGGCGCCATCGTTGCGGTGGGATAGGCCGCGGCGATGGCCAAACCGACGCAACTGAACGCCATACCGAGGAAGGAATACATCAGAAGCGGTTTGCGTCCGGTTTTATCGAGTAAACCAGTCGCGATCATACTTCCAACGAGATTGACGAGGCACACGGCGACCGACGCGGCGACGCCCGACTCAATCCCAGCGCTTTGAAAGATGCTCGTGCTAAAGTAAATGATGGCGTTGATGCCTGCGAATTGTTGAATGAAGAATAAACCGGGTCCAGTGATGACGGCTCTTCGGTTCTCGCGTCCTTGTAAAGTTTCTCTCCATGTCGCCACTTTTGTCGTCGACGCGTCATCCATCGCGACGGGCGCGCTCGCGCCGAATTGCTTGGATTCGATCGCGTCCGCCTCTTGAAACCTTCCCTTCGAGCGCAACCAAGACGGACTCTCGGGGATCCCGTTCGCGAGCGCAGCGAGCAAAGCTCCGGGAACGCACGCGATCCAAAACATCGTGCGCCACCACGTGGGATTTACGTCGGCGCTCTGCAACGGTAACCCGAACAACATGGCAAACAAGATGCCGCAGCCGATGGATAATTGCGGCCCGGAACCTAAAATCCCGCGGTGCGCGGGCGGACTGAGCTCGCTCACGTACATCGGCACCAAAATCGACACCAATCCCACGCCCAAGCCGACCAACAACCGTCCGAGCAACATTCCATTCAAACTCATCGCCATCGCGCACAGCGCGCTCCCGACGGCGAGCACGACACCCGCGATGGCCAACGACGCTTTCCTCCCTCGCTTATCCGCGAATCCGCCCGCCGTGAACGAGCCGACCGCCGCGCCGAACAACATCGAGCTCACCACCGCGCCCTCCGCCGCGAGGTTCCCCGCGATGCCGATGTCCACCGACAGCGCCTCAAGCGCCGGATTCACGACGCCGCAGTGATACCCGAACGAAAACGCCCCGAGCGCCGCGACGAAGATCGGGAACGCCGCGCGTCGCAACGCCTCCGCCGCGCCCAGCGGTTTGGGCACCAATCCGTCCCCGTCGCCCTCCTCCTCCATCGACGCCGACACCGACGCCGGCGCGCGCGCACCGCGCGCGTACCCACCGCCCATACCGATCGACAACGCTCTCGCTCGCCCCGCGCTCGTCGTCGTCGTCGTCGTCGTCGTCACCGCACCGAGCCCCGCGCGCATCGACCGTTTCGAGACGAACGCTCGATGCGCGTCTTCACCCCCGCCGCGCGCGCGCGTCCTCCGACGGACGCCGCCACCGATCGTCGCTCGCGCCTCGGTCGTCGCCTTCGCGCGCGCGCACGTCCAAGGCGTCCCGCGCATCCGACAGTGACGACGAATGCATGGACACGTGTGTCGTCATTTCCGCGCGCGAACGACGGACGACGATGCGGCGGACGATCGAGCGCGCGGCGCGCGCGATGGCGAGCGCGACGACGACGACGACGACGACGACGAGCGTGCCGTCGCGCTCGATCGCGGCGCGGTGCCTGACGACGACGAGCGCGACGCGCGCGAAGGCGAAGGGTACAGCGAAAGGGAAAGGTGCGCGCGACGCGCGAGGGTGACGCGACGCGACGCGACGCGACGCGAGGACGATCGCGCGAGAGGAAGACGCGTGAGGCGGTGATTCGTCGCGCACTCAGAGACTGACGACGCGACGACGACGACGATGATGATGACGACAGACGCGGCGCCGAGCAAGGATGCGCGAGGGCAGCCGGCGGCGACGGCGAGCGAGACGCACGTGACGGGACTGAATTACATGAAGAGTGGATCCGATCCCGAGTTAGGGCCGGACGACGCGTACCCGGAGTGGTTATGGACGCTTTCGGAGACCAAGGAGAGTCTGGGGGGGTACGAGCGCAGGATCGCGGATTTGAAGGCGGCGGGTTTGGACTGGCGCGTCGAGTTTTCAGAGGAGGACGCGAAGAGGTATAAGAAACTCGAGCGCACGAATCGAATCAGAACGAATAACGCGGAGAGGAAAAAGGGATAGATGGTAAATTGTGTGTTTTAATGCTCGATGCGAGTAGTGTCGTAGGAAATACATCGTCGCGCGAAGGAGGACTACGCGGACGCCGGGACGGCCTCAGCCGCCGGCTGTTCGCTCGGCGCCTCCTCAAGTCGTCCATCGGCCGTTTGCGCCGCGTGTTCGGCCACCATCTTTTCCCAACGTAATTTATCGTACTCCTCGGGCGTGAGAAAGTCGGGATCGGCGTACGAACGCCAGCTCCACATGTGACAATCGACGCAGATGCTCTCCGACTCAAACTTCTTCTTTCCTCGACACCACGTCTGCGTGAAGTGATGCTCCTTGGTGTCCGTGGACCCGCAGGAGAGGCAATCCGGAAACCGTTCGTTTTGTTTCCATCGCGAGATCCATTCGTCCACGGTCATGATTTTCAAACCAGAACCGACGGATGGATTGATCTCCACCGGGTCGCCTGCGCGCGCCGTCCCGTCCCGTCAGTCGTTTGTTCGAATACGAATGCGAGTTCGATTTCGAGTACAATCTTCGTTCCGTCCGTCGAGCGTCGAAACGACGAATCACGCACCGTTCATGATCTTTCGCCACTCCGTCGAGTGCACCAACGCCTTGGGATTCGCGTTCACGTCCGTGTAAATGTCCGTCTTTAAATCCTCGGCGTACGCGTGCGTCATGTCCCGATCCTGTTCCGCCTCCTTGGCGGGCGCGTCGGCGCCCGCGCCGGCCGTCTTGGCGGCGACGACGGACTTGGACTTTTTCGATTTCGACTTGGACTTGGCTTTGCTCGGCATCGCGCGCGCGTGTGCCGACGAGCGCGCGTCTCGGGATTGATAAAAAAACGGTCGCAAAAGGCGTTTTTTTTTGTTTGCACGACGCTTGAATATTCTACAGTGGACGACTAGATGGACGATTCGCGCTCGTCGGTGAAGGAGAAGAAGCGACCTAGCTCGTCTCGCGTTCGCGCCGTGTTTAACACGGCGGCGAGGGTGATGGGGACGAGGTACACGAGTGCCGGTTGTCCCTCGCGCGTGACGACGTTGGCGGACACGGCGGCGAGGAGACCTATTAAATATGCTTGGATGGACGTCGCAAAGAAGGCTCGTCCGCCCAGGGACGATGGAATTGAGATGGCGTCTTCGTACACCCCATTCGCTTCGTCATAAGCGAGAACGGCGGCATCACCGGCCCGACGACCGATGCCCGTTCTGTACCCGTCGATTTCGACGTCGACGTCATCGGCGTCGACGCTTCCATTCGACACGTTCTTCGCGACCTCTTCGCGCTCGGTTTCGAAGACGTCCATGAAAGCGCTCGCGGCGGCATTCGCTCGGCCCCGTAAATCCGTCGCTCGAGACGCGTCGTAACGGAGCATGAGCGCGCACAGCATCCCTGGAATCGCGATGTCTCCGAGGCCGAGCAAGCTAAACGGAAAGGTGTCGATCGGCAGTGGATTCAACACGTCCTCAAACCGCGGAAACAATAATCGAAACGGTCCGTTGAATGATTGATTCGTCGCCACGGACATCATGACGTTTTGCCCGACGACGCTTTCGCTCTTAAATACCCAAAACGCGTCGTACGCCAACAACCCGACGAGTGCCGTCGCGCACGATTTAAAAGACCCGAACCCGATGACGCTCAGAAAGTCTGACACGATGAAACACGCCACGGCGTTGTTCAGTGTGAAACTCTGATGTCCCGCCTGAAGATCCGCGGTGGCGAGCGCCAACCCGGCAACCGCGCCGACCATTTGCGCCGGCGTGATGTCGAGCTCCGCGTCCTCCACCACCTCGCCCGTCTTCGGATCCGTCGCCCACCCGTTCGGAACAGCTATTTTCACTGCACTCTCTCTCCACCACTCCCCCGACGCGTGCAGAGGTTCTACAGCGTTTCCAGCCACCGCGAACGCGCTCAGAATGAAAAAGTACGCATTGGTGACGACGCTCAAATCCAACTTGAACACCTCTAAACACACGTACGCCGCGAAGAGCGCCCCGCTCAACACGAACGGTCCCGCGAGCGAACTCTCAAACGAGATCGTCTCTCGGAAATCACGCGTCAATCCGCGATGGGCGCCGATGTAAATCGACAGCGACGCCAGCGACGCGAAATACGGGACATATCCAAACTGCCAGCCGGAAAGCGCGCGTCCATCCCCGAACGCGAGCGCGAGCGCGAGCGCAGAGTAGCTCAGAAACACGTCCAGCGCGTCCCATTCGTACGTTCGAGTCGCCGTGGACGCCGTGGACGAGGACACGTCCAGCGCGTCGACGGTTTTGGACGTCATTTTTCGGGACTCATCCTCCTCCGTGGACGCAGGCGTCGCGCGCGGGCGCGCGAGGGGCTCGGTGGCGCGTCGAGGAGGCGCGCACGGTCGCGTTCGAGCGCACGACGTCCTCGACGCGACGCGCGGTCGCGCGAGCGGCGTCGCGCGAGCGAACGTTAACGACAGGGACATGGTCGACGTCGCGTCGCGCTGTGAGGACGGCGACGACGGGAGGAGCGTCTCGACGCGAACTCTCGTGCTGGGCTTCTGAAATATTGAAATCAACGAGTGGCGTCGGTGCGCGCGGTGGAGTCTCCCTGAAGCAACACGGAGCGTGGACGTCTCGGCGCCGTGCATCCGGTGACAGCGCGCGCGAACCAACCGGATTGCGCGAGCACGGGTCGAGTCTTGGTCTCGTCTTGCTCGGCGAACATGGAGATTTGCCACGCGAGCTCGCGGTTGGCTTTTTCTAAGGGTACTAACTTTGCCTTGGCGTCGGCGGCGGCGAGCTCAGCCTCCTGCGCGCGACGGTTCACGGCGGCGAAGGACGCCGTTGAGCGATTCGCCGAGTCGGATTTGAGCGTCTCCAATTCTGCTGTCAGGCGTTTTATTTCGTCATCCTTGGACGCGACGTCGGTCCTTGATGGCGCGGCAGCGTCGGACGCGTTCGCGTTCGCGTGTTCGTTCGCCCACGCCTCGAAACGGTCGAAAAGAGCGTTGACGTCTTCCGAATCCTGTGTCGGCGCGGGCGCGGGGGACGCGTCCTCGGCGTCTTCGCCCATGAACATGCCCATGAGCATGCCCAAACCCGCCTGTTCCTCTTTCGCGTTCTTCGACGCGCTCTTTTCGTCCGCGTCCGAAGACACACGCAATCGACGCATGATGGCTAAGAGTCGCTCGCGCGACGACGTCGACGTGACGTCTCTCGGTTTCGCCTCTTCGACGGTTTGCGTAAACATCGATTTCATGGACACTTGGCGCGCTGGTCCGGGTTCGGGTTGATTCTTCTTCAGCGCGTGCATCTCTTCCATCACACCCAACTTTGTTCTCGCCTCGGACGCTTCCGATAACGCCGTCTCCAACGCGAGCTCGAGTTTTTCCGCCTTGGCCGTCGTCGCCGCGAGCGTCGCCTTGGTCTCCTCGGCGTTGGCGTTCGTCTCCTCGACGATGGACACGGCCTCGGCTTTCATTTTCTCAGCCTCGTCCGCGTTCGCGCGCAGCGCCATCCCCTCAGCCTCGAGCGTCTCGAGTTTCTCGCGAAGTTCCTTCTCCGTGACTTGGAATTGCGATTGCACGTGGGCGAAGCGTCGCTTGCGTTCCTCACCCTCCCGGAACGCCTTTTTGGATTCCGCGCGAGACTCCTCAGCCTCCTTCTCCGCGAGCGCGAGTCTCGCCTCGGCGCGCTGTTGCGCGAGTTCCGCTTTTTCGCGCGCGGCGATCGAGCTGGCCGCCTCGCGTCCGGTGGCGTCGATGAGCTCGAGTTGTTTACGAATCTCCTCCGCCTCCGCCTCCGCCTTGGTCTTGGCCTTTTCCGCCGCCAACATCTTGGCGTTCGCGTTGGCGGCGTTCACGGCGCCGCGAGACACCGCGCCCTCGGCGTCCTCTTTCGCCGCGACGGCGTCCGTCAACTCGTCCCTGAGACTAGCGATCTCGGATTGAAGTTGTGTCGATCGTTCCTCCGCGCGGGCGACGTCGGCGCGCAACGTTTCCTCGGTTTGCGCCGCGCGCGACGCGTCCTCCTCGAGCGCCTTTGCGCGCGCCTCCGCGTCGCTCGCGCGCGCGTCGGCCTCTTCTAATTTAGCGACGTCCTCACCCGCGGAGTCCTGCGCGCGCACGACTTCCAAACGCACGCGCTCGAGCTCTTCGACGCGTTCGCGCGAAGATTGTTCGAGCGCCTCCTCGGCGCGCGTCGACCTTTCGCGAAGCTCTTCGCACTCTTTTCGTACAGTCTCGAGTTCGTCTCGCGCTTTTTGGGCCTGCGTGCGCGCGTCGTCGAGCGCGTCCCCGTGTTCTTTGGACGCGGTCTCCGCCGCGCGCGCCTGTTCGCGAAGCGCGTCTCGCTCGGCGGCGACGCTCTCAAGCTCGCCGCACAACGCCTTGGTTTCCTCGTCAGCCTTGGACGTTTCCGAATTCGACGTCTCGCCGTCACCGCCGCCTCGACCGCCTCGACCGCCTCGACCACCTTTTTTACCCTTCTTCCCGCTTCGACCGCCTCCCGTCTGTTTCACCGTCGACGTTTCCTCGGAGGCGCGCGCGGCGAGCTTCTTTTCCAACGCGTCGATCTCCGCGCGCATCTTCACCCTCTCATCTCCGCTCTCCGTCTTCAACGCCTCCAACGCCGCCTCCGTCGTCGCTCGGTGCTTTTCCACCTCCTCCAACGCCCGTTCCAACTCGTTCGCCCGCGCGATGGCCTCCTCCATCGCTCTCTTCGATTCGGCGTCGGTTTTCGATTCGGCTTTGTCCGCGTCCCCGTCCCCGTCCCCGTCCTCTCCCCTCGCGTCCCCCCCGTCCCCCCCTCGCCCCTCGATCGCCCTTTCCGACTCCCCCCGAACCCTCCTCTCCTTGGCTAACTCCTTCGCCGCCCGCATCGCCGCCTCTCGCATCTTTTTCGCCTCCGACTCGGCGTCCCTCGTCCTCGCGTCTCGCGCTCGAAGTTCCTCCTTCGCGACAGCCAACGCCCGTCGCAGCGCGTCCACCTCGTCCGTCGTGAACTCAGACCGTTCACCATCGACGACAGACCTCTCCCTCTCCTCGTTCTCCTCGCTCTCGAGCGTCTCCTCCTCGTCATCACCGAGCGCGCGACGCGCGAATTTATCGAGCTCGTCGTCCAATTTATCCATGCGTTCCGTCACCGCGCTCGCCGTCTCGCGAAGACGATCGGAGAGACCGTCGAACCAGGAGGACGCCCTCTCCGCGCGCGCGTCCATCGCCGTCATCGGCGCGTCGTCGTCCTCCGAATCTCCCATCGCGCGTTCGAATGCGGCGCGAGATGAATGAATGAATGAATGAATGAATGAATGAATGTCTCGTCGATGTGCGATGTGTTCGGGTCGGGTCGGGTCGGTGTCGATGCGTCCTCCCGCGACGAC
>MDTD01190139.1_pt1 | contig 47316 bp, 47 predicted proteins | sample 811221 | NCBI WGS metagenome assembly MDTD01 (sample SAMN05326646, study PRJNA326480) | marine metagenome | isolation source: seawater | place: Pacific Ocean: South West | collected 2011 | reverse complement strand
TGTGATTTTTATACATATTAAGAAAAATTTAGCAAACTTAAAATTATGTTTAATACAATTTTTCCAAAGATCCACAAAGAAGGCTATAAATTCTTAGCTATTTCCATATTAATTACTTTTTTTGTTTTATTTTTTTCAAAGTTTTTAGGTTTATTATTTATAATAATAACAGTTTGGGTTTATTATTTTTTTCGTGATCCTGAGCGAATATCAATTAATGACGACTCTTTTTTAGTAAGTCCAGCCGATGGACTAATCACTGATATATCTGAAAAAACTGGACCAGAAGAGTTAAGGCTAGAAAATACAACATTCACAAAAGTAAGTGTATTTATGAACGTATTTAATTGCCACGTTAATAGAATTCCATCCTCTGGCAAAGTTGAGGAAATTTACTACAAGTCTGGCAAATTTTTAAATGCTTCTTTAGATAAGGCTAGCGAAGAAAATGAGAGAAACTACTTTAAAATTAAATTAAAAAATAACGAGGAAATTGTTATTGTTCAAATAGCAGGATTAATTGCGAGAAGAATTGTTTGTGAAGTTGAGCAAGGTCAAGAATTGAGTCAAGGTGATAGACTTGGAATGATAAGATTTGGTAGTAGAGTAGACATATACTTTAAAAATAAAAAAGTTTTAGCCAAATTAGGACAAAATGTAGTGGCAGGTGAGAGTTTAATTGCATCAGAATAATGGAACCAGACAAAAAATTTAAATTAGTTGCTTCTAAAAAAACAAGATATCTCTTACCAAATATACTCACATTAGGTGGTGTTTGTCTTGGGATCAGTTCAATAAAATTCTCAATTGATGGAAATTTTAGCCTTGCTGTAACATTAATACTTCTAGCTGCAATATTAGATGCTTTGGACGGAAGAGTGGCAAGGTTGATTAAAGGAACATCAGAATTTGGAAAGGAGTTAGACTCCTTAACCGATTTTGTAAGTTTTGGAATCGCTCCAGTCTTAATTTTGTACTTTTGGGAGCTCAATACCTACGGAAAACTAGGATGGGCAATAGCTTTAGTGTATTCTGTTTGTTGCGTTTTAAGATTAGCAAGATTTAATTTGACTAAAGTTGAAGACCATCAAGATTGGAAAAATAATTTTTTCGAAGGAATACCTTCTCCTGCTGGAGGTCTTTTGATTTTAACACCATTAATTTATGAATTAACAAATCTAAACTTTAGTATAAATTTTAAAAGTTTTACACCTTATTTAACTGTCTTAATTGCTTTATTATTAGTTAGCAAAGTTCCGACTCTATCTTTAAAAAAAATATCCATTTCCTCTAAAACAACAGTATTTCTTTTACTTGCGGCAGGTATTACTTTTATCTCTTTATTATTTTATACTTTCGAAGCTCTACTTATTTTTAGTTTAGTTTATTTATTTTCTATTCCGATAAGTATTTTTATTTACAAAAAACAGCAAAAAAAATCTTTAACAAAAATATCTGATGACGATCACGAAGATATTTTGTAATGAAAAAATCAAAAAAAGAAAAAAAAAGTAATACTTGGAAAATAAAGCAGCACAGAGATTTTTTTTTTAAAAAATCAAAAACGCTCGGTTATAGGTCTAGAGCTTCATTTAAATTATTAGAACTCAATAAAAAATTTAAATTCATAAAAAAGAATACAAATTTACTAGATTTAGGCTCTTATCCTGGAGGCTGGTCACAAGTCGCAAGTAACTTAATAACATCTGGGAAAATTTTATCTATTGATACTAAACAAATGCAACCAATCACTAATGTAAAATTCATTAATTGTGATATCTTTGATAATCAATCAAAGGATAAAATTTATAACTATTTCAAAGAAAAAATAGATGTAATTATTTCTGATATGGCTGCAGATACTACTGGGAACAAGTCTCTTGATTCTATTAGAACCAATCAATTATGTGCAGAAGTGCTTGATTTTTCCAAAAAATCACTAAAGCCTAATGGCGTAGTAGTATCAAAGCTTTTTATGGGAGAGGATTTCATTCAAGTAAAGAATTTAGCCAAATCTTTATTTAAAAATGTGCATTTCTTTAAACCTGAGTCGAGTAGAAGCGAGTCTAAAGAAACTTATTTACATTGTAAGATTTTAAAGACTTTATAAATTATAAAAATTGTTTATAATTATATATGGATACAATTAAAGAGTCCTTAACCTTTGACGATATTTTATTAGTCCCAAAATATTCTGATGTCCTGCCGTCTGAAACCGATATTTCTCTAAAATTAACAAATGTACTAAAATTAAAAGTACCATTTTTATCTTCTGCAATGGATACTGTAACAGAGTCGCGCATGGCTATTGCAATTGCAAATGAGGGAGGCCTAGGTGTTATTCACCGAAACTTAAGTATTAAAAATCAGACTAAAGAAGTAGCTAAAGTAAAAATAAAAAAATTGTTAGTAGGAGCCGCTGTCGGAACCAATAACCATGATATTGAAAGAGCAAAATCTCTTATCGATAATGGTTGCAATTTGATAGTTGTAGATACAGCTCACGGGCACAGTAAAAAAGTATTAAAAACATTATCAAAATTAAAAAAAATAAATACTAAAATTCCAATTTGCGTTGGAAATATAGCTACTGGAGACGCAGCAAAAAAACTATATAATTCAGGTGTTGACATAATTAAAGTAGGTATAGGCCCAGGCTCTATTTGCACCACTAGGATGGTGGCTGGGATTGGCGTTCCCCAAATATCTGCAATTATGGACGTTAAAAAAGCTCTTAAAAATAAAAATGTAAAAATTATTTCAGATGGAGGAATCAAGTTCTCTGGTGATATTGCAAAGGCTCTCGCTGCTGGTGCTGACGCAATCATGATGGGATCAATATTTGCTGGAACAGATGAAAGTCCTGGAAAAAAGTTTAAGATAAAGGGTAAGATATACAAGCGATACAGAGGCATGGGATCCATAGGAGCTATGTCAACTGGCTCAGCAAATAGGTATTTTCAAAAAAATTTTAAAGACAAATCAAAATTTGTTCCTGAGGGTGTTGAAGGTAGGGTAGAATACAAGGGAAATGTCTCAAAAATCATATATCAACTTATTGGGGGATTACGATCATCTATGGGATACATTGGAGCTAAAGACTTAAAACAGATCGCAAAAAATGCTAAATTTATCAAAATTACAAAAGCAGGATTTTACGAAAGCATGGTGCATAGTGTAGAAATGACACAAAAAAATATCAACTATAAATTATGATATTAAGAATATTTGTAATTATTATTTTATTTATTTTTTTACCTGTTAGCTTATCTGCTAATAATCAATACTTCCAACAAGGAGTAGATTTATTTAAAAAAAAAAAATTTGATGAGGCAAAATTTAAATTTGAACAAGATATAGTTTTTAATCCAAAAAGTGAAATGTCCTATTTATATTTATCAAAAATATATAAAAATTTAGATAAAAAAAATTTGGAGGAACAAAATTTAAACACAGTAATTCTTCTGAATCCAAAAAATGAGGAAGCAATTTATAATCTTGCAAAACTTAAATTAGAGTCTTCCGACTATAAAAAAAGCAAAGAACTTAATAATAGATTGATCGGTTTATGCAATAAGTTTTGTTTTAAAAGCGAAGAATTAAAAATTGAAATTGAAAATTTATCAAAAAAATAAATGCAATTTCAAGACTATAAGGAAAAAATATTAATCGTAGATTTTGGATCTCAAGTTACAAAATTGATTGCAAGAAGAATAAGAGAGTTAGGAGTTTACTCTGAAATTATTACTCCAAAAAAGATTAAAGCAATAAAAGATTTCTATAATGTAAAAGGCATTATTCTTTCTGGTGGACCCTCGACAGTTACAAAGAGTAAGTATCAAACTATACCTAAGAGTATTTTTAACAATAATATACCAATACTAGGAATCTGCTATGGGTTACAATTAATTTCAAAAGTACATGGAGGTTTGATCAAATCCTCTTACAAGAAGAGAGAATTCGGTAGAGCTTTTGTATATAAAAGAAGACATTCTCTTTTAATTAAGAATTTTTTAGATAAAAAGAAATCTGTATGGATGAGTCATGAAGATGCAGTTGTAAAATTGCCAAAAAACTTTAGAGCTATAGCTTCCACTAAAAACTCAAAATTTACAATTATAGAAAATTTTAAAAAAAGAATATACGGAGTCCAGTTTCACCCAGAGGTTACACATACTGATAATGGGAAACAAATTTTTAAAAATTTCCTTTTTTTAATTTGTAAAGTAAAAAAAAAATGGAATATTGCATCACAAAAAAAAAAAATATTACAAGAAATTAAAAAAACAGTAAAAAAAGATAAAGTAATTTGTGCTTTATCAGGTGGGGTTGATAGCAGTGTAGTCGCTTTACTAGTACATAGAGCAATTAAAAAAAATTTGATATGTATAATGGTTGATACAGGCTTATTAAGGAAGAATGAGTTTAAATATAATTATAAGTTATTCAAAGAAAAGTATAAATTAAACGTAAAGCTAATTAATTCATCAAAGTTATTCATTAATAAATTGAAAAATATTTCTGATCCTGAAAAAAAAAGAAAAATAATAGGAAATTTATTTATCAAAATTTTTGAAAAAGAATCAAGAAAATTTAAAAACGTTAAGTTTCTTGCACAAGGCACTTTATATCCTGATATAGTTGAAAGCAGGTCTTCAACAGGCAGTAAAACGTCAAAAATAAAATCTCATCATAATGTAGGAGGATTGCCAAAAAAGATGAATTTAAAATTAATTGAACCTTTAAAAGAATTTTTTAAAGATGAAGTAAGAATATTGGGTAAATCATTGGGTCTTTCTAAAGAAATATATCATAAACACCCGTTTCCAGGGCCAGGTTTAGGAATAAGAATAATTGGTAAAATAACACTTAGTAAAATTAAAATTTTACAGGAAGCAGACCATATTTATGTAACAGAATTAATTAAAAATAAACTTTATGACAAAATTTGGCAGGCCTATGCTGCCCTTCTACCAATAAAGACAGTAGGAGTAATGGGTGACTCAAGAACCTATGAATATATTTGCTTACTTCGAGCAGTAATTTCTGAAGATGGTATGACTGCCGATTATTTCAACTTTCCAAAGAGTTTTTTGGATAAAATTTCCAATAAAATTGTGAACAATGTTAAAGGTATAAACAGAGTTGTGTATGATATAAGCTCTAAACCTCCAAGCACGATTGAGTTAGAATAAAAAGATGAATAAGAAAATTAAGAAAATTATATTAAAAAAGAATAAATCTAAAATTGTAAGTTTGACTGCTTATTCGAAAAATATCTCTCAAATATTAGACAAATATTGTGACATTGTCTTAGTTGGAGACTCAATGGCTAATGTTCTTTATGGTTTTGAAAATACTCATAAAATCAATTTAGAAAATATTATACAACATACATTAAGTGTTAAAAAAGGTATTAAGAAATCACTGCTAGTTGTCGATATGCCTAAGGGGACATACACAAATAAAATAAAAGCAAAAAAAAACGCAAAACTAATTAAAAAACTAACTAAATGTGATGCAGTCAAGATAGAGAGTAACAGTAAAAACTTCGAAATAATTAAAGAGCTCGTAAAATCAAAAATTCCAGTAATGGGACATATTGGGTATACACCTCAATTTAAAAGTAAATTCAAAATTGAGGGAGACACAAAAAGAAAAGCTGAAAAACTTTTAAAGGAAGCAAAACTCATTCAGAAAGCTGGAGCTTTCTCAATAGTTTTGGAATGCATTACACCTGAAACTTCTAAAATAATCACTGACAAATTAAAAATTCCAACAATAGGAATAGGATCATCACAAAATTGTGATGGTCAAATACTTGTAACAGATGATATGTTGGGTTTGAGTGGTTTTTATCCAAAATTTGTAAAAAAATATGTCTCATTAGATAGAGTAATTGAAAAAGCTGTAAAAAAATATACTAGAGAAGTAAAATTGAAAAAATTTCCACTTAAGAAAAATTATTTATATGGATCAAGAGCTCGATAATAAATTTGAATTAAAAGATAAACTGATATCATTTTATCAAAAGAATAAACTAAGTATTTTAACTTCGGTTTGTTTATTAATAATTTTAATTATATCCTTTTTTTTTATACAAAATTTGCGATTAAAAAATAATGAGTTGATAGGAGAAAAATATATTCAAGCAGGATTATACCTAGCTTCAGATAAAAAAGAAGAATCTAAAAAATTATTTGAAGAAATTATTTTGAGTGAAAATAAATTTTATTCAATTTTATCATTGAATACAATTCTTGAAAAAAACTTAGAAAGCGACAAAAATAAAATTTTAAAATATTTTGAAATTGTAGAAGATTTAGCTAACACCAAAGAACAAAAAGATCTTTTAATTTTTAAAAAATCGTTATTTTTAATTAATGTTTTAGAAATTAAGGAAGGAGAAAAATTACTCAGAATGTTGATTAACTCAGACTCTAAATATAAAAAGTTAGCAGAAGAAATTCTTTTAGATTAAAATTTAATTGATGAAATATATTATTGTAGCAATAATTATAATTCTATTTCAAAGCTGCTCTTTTGACCAAAAATCCGGAATTTGGACAAATGATGATAAATTAGCTAAAGAAAAAATTATTTTTAAAGATTTTAAAAAATTATCTTCTGCAAATCAATCTTTTGATCGAACTATTAAATTAGAAGATAATTTTAAGTTTACGCTGCCTAAAGTAAAAAATAATATTGAGTGGAAAGATATTTTTTATGATAAAACAAACAATACTCCAAATTTTAAATATAAAGGTTTAGAAAATTTAGTATTCAAAAGTAAAAAAGTGTCACGATTCGGCGTAGGCCAATTTTTGCTTTACGAGGATAGCAATCTAATATTAACCGATGATAATGGAAATTTAATAATTTTTTCAACTAAGCAAAATAAAGTATTGAGAAAATTCAATTTTTATAAAAAAAAATATAAAAATATTAAAAAAAAATTAAATATCGTAATCAATAAAGGTGTTATCTATATAACAGATAACTTCGGATATATTTACGCATATGATTACAATAAAGATAAAATTCTATGGGCTAAAAATTACAAAATACCTTTTCGTTCAAATTTAAAGATAAATAATGAAAAACTTATAACATCAAATCAAAATAATCATTTATATTTCATAGACATTAAAAATGGAGACCAATTAAAATTAATTCCTACAGAAGAAACAACAGTCAAAAATGAATTTATCAATAATATATCATTAAATGATGAACAAACTCTTTTTTTAAATACTTACGGCTCTTTATACGCAATAGATAACGAAAATATGAGGATTAATTGGTTTATAAATTTAAATCAGTCAATTGATCTAAATTTAGGTAATTTATTCGAGAGTAATCCTGTGATCAATAATGGAAAAATTATAGTGATATCATCAAATCAATTTACATATATTTTAGATAATAAAAGTGGCTCAATTATTCACAAAAAAAATTTTAGCGCTCTTATCAAACCAATAATAATTGAAGATTATTTATTTTTAATTACTAAAAATAATTTATTGATATCCATGAATTTAGAGAGTGGTAAAATAATCTATTCTTTTAATATTGATAAAAAAATAGCTGATTTTTTAAATACAAAGAAGAAAAAAGCCGAATATAAAAAAGTAATTTTGGCAAATGATAAAATTTTAATTTTTCTTAAAAATTCATATGTTTTAACTTTCAATATATATGGTGAACTTGAAAAAATTAATAAGCTTCCATCAAAAATGAAAACAAGCCCAATTATCGTAGATAGATCTATTCTTTATTTGAACAAAAACAATAAACTTACTGTAATAAATTAATTATTAGATTTCCCACTCAAAAGCGATAATTGTTTAACTTGCAAACCTTGTAAATTATCTAGGGGTTTTATGGGATAATCCCCTGTAAAGTAATGGTCACTAAATTGAGGATAGCTTGAATTTCTTTTTGTACCAGTTAAAGCATTATATAGACCTTCTAAACTCAAAAATTTCAAACTTTTAGCTTTGATGTATTTACACATTTCGTCTAAACTTTTACTATGAGCTAATAGCTCTTCTTTGGTTGGCATATCCACACCATAAAAATCTGGGTATTTTATTTCTGGACATGCAATTCTTACATGAACTTCTTTAGCACCTCCCTCATAAAGCATTTTTACTATTTTATTACAAGTTGTGCCTCTAACCAATGAGTCATCGATTAAAATAATTGATTTATTTTTTACAAGAGTTTTTGTTGAACTAAGTTTTAATTTAACACCTAAACTTCTTATATTTTGCGATGGTTCAATAAAAGTTCTTCCAACATAATGATTTCTAATTAACCCTAACTCAAATTGTTTTTTGGACTCACTTGCAAAACCTAAAGCTGCAGGTACACCTGAGTCTGGAACTGGTACTACAAAATCAGCTTTCACATCTGCCTCTTTAGCTAATTCTGCTCCTAATTTTTTTCTATATTCATAAGCACATTTTCCATCAATTAAACTATCTGGTCTTGCAAAATAAATATATTCAAAAACGCAGGGTCTAGCTTTTTGTTTTGGAAAAGGTTTTATGCTTTTTATTTCATCATTTTCAACGACTACTATTTCTCCATTTTCTACTTCTCTTACTAAAGAAGCTCCAACGATATCAAGGGCGCAGGTCTCAGAGGCTATGATGTAAGTTTTTTTAAGTTTACCAATTACTAAAGGCCTTATACCAAATGGATCTCTCACTCCTATCATTTTTTTATTAGTCATTAAAATTAGTGAATATCCACCTTGAATTTGAAAAAGAGCATCGATTAATTTGTCCACAAATTTATCTCTCTTAGATTTAGCAATTAATTGCACAATAGTTTCAGTATCACTAGTTGTTCTAAAAATTGCTCCATCCTTAACTAGAGTTTCTCTCAAATGAAGTGCATTAGTTAAGTTTCCATTATGTGCGATACTTAAACCACCCATATGTAGGTCAGCAAAGAAAGGTTGAATATTTCTTAAGGACGTTTCTCCAGTAGTTGAATATCTATTATGTCCAATAGCACAATTACCAGGAAGTTTTTTTAAAGTTTCAAAATCTGTAAAGTGATCTCCAACTAGACCTTGCCTTTTTTCAGAGTGATAATTTTTTCCGTCAAAAGATACAATTCCACAACCCTCTTGTCCTCTATGTTGTAAAGCGTGTAATCCAAGCGCAACCAAAGCAGATGCATCCTCGTAGTTAGATATTCCAAATATCCCACATTCTTCTCTCAATTTATCTTTGTTAAATTTTCTCAATTTTTTCTTTCGTATCAATAAATTCGTCATTAGATGGGAATTCCTCTACTAATATTTCTTTTCCTTTGTTAACTATATCAAACGAGAAAGCTTCTTCAGCTGATATACCCCAATTTTGGTATGGATAAAACCAATTTAATATAGAAAATAAACAAACTGAAACCAAATAACCTTTGAAAAAACCGAATATCAATCCAAAGGATTTGTCTATTGATCCAACACCCGTCCAAGTTACAACACGGCTCATGGCTTTTCCGATAAGGATTAATAGAAATAAAGTAAAAATGAAGACTAAAATTCCTAAACCAATGTTATTTATAAAATCGGATTCTATAAATTCACTTACGATCGGTCTAAGTTTTGGTACAAGAATGATCGTTACGAGTGTGGAAAGTACCCATTTCATAAACGAAATTAAACTTAGAGAAAAACCTTTTAAGTAACATTGTATAATGTAGTAAACTAAAATAAAAAAAACAACACCATCAAATATATTTAAATTTTTAACAAAAGTTTCATAAAAATCACCAATCATAATGTTTTATTTATATTCTCACTAAAAGGTTTATAGATTAGTATCAATCTTGGTAATAATGTTAAAACTGATATCATAGCCAACAACATTGCTAAACCTGTGAAAACACCAAAATAAATTGTTGGAATGAAGTTTGAAAAAACTAATATTGAAAATCCAAAAACAATAGTAATGGAAGTATTTAAAATCGCTACACCCACAGTGCTGTGACATTTATCTAAAGTTTTATTATAATCATTAATTTTTGTGAATTCCTCTCTGAATCGATAAATGTAATGAATGCTATTATCAACTGCTATTCCGATAGTTATGGCTGCTATCGTTATTGTCATCATATCTAACGGGATACCTAACAATCCAATAATTCCTAATATAAAAAAAGCCGCTATAAGATTTGGAATAATACCTATAATAGATAGGGTTATATTCCGAAACAAAATAAAGAACATGATATAAATTCCAATTAAAACTATTCCTAGAGTTAAAATTTGGGATTTAAACAAACTTTGTAGAAGATTATTAAATAATATTAATACACCGGCTAAACTATATTCATCTTTTTCTAGTCCTAATTTAGAGTTTAAATCTATTTGAATCTTTTTTATTAGATCATTTCTTCTCAAATCTTTTAATGAATCTTTTATACGAATAGCAATTCTAGCTTCATCTTGATCGACAGATATATACGGAGAAACTATTTCTTTTTTGATCTCAATTGGAATTTTACTATATAAAACTGCTATTTCGAGACTTTGGAGCTCTTTCTGATTTAAATCTTCAGCTACTCTTAAGATAGACCCAAAAGATAATACTTTTCCAATTTCTGGAAGCGAGTCTAAATAATCGTGAACCTTAAGAATTTTATCCATTTTATCCCTGGTAAACCAATATTTAGCCTTATCCTCATTTTTTTTATTATCTTCCTCCCATTCCGAAAATTCGTCATCACTTTTATCATCCTCTTTCGACGGAAATTTTAAAATAATATTGAGAGGAGTTGTACCACCGAGATCATCATCAATCTTTTTCATGCCTTTATAAATCTCTGTCTCTTTATCAAAATAATTAATAAAACTATTTTCCACCTCAAGCTTAGAAATACCAATTATACTTGATAAAATAATTAATATTGTAGTACCAAAAAGAAAGATTCGGCTTTTCTTTGCTACAGATGCTAGAAACGATGTAAAAAAAGATTTTTCTGTATCTTTCACTTTTACTTCTTCATTGTTAGAAAAAATATTTAATAATGATGGCAGCAAGGTAAACGTGACAATTAACGAAACCAATAAACCAATAGTCATCATCCAACCAAAATCAATGATTGGTTTTATTCCACTAAAAATTAAAGATAAAAATGCACAAGCCGTAGTTAAAACTGTATAAAGAATAGGCCAAATCATTTTAGTGCTTGTGGTTAAAACAATTTCATTTGTGCTTAATTGAGGTTGCTCTTCCTTTAATTGAAGAAATCTGACGGTAAAATGAATGTTCATTGCCATATTTAAAATTAACATCAATGCAATAAAATTTGATGAAATTACAGTAACCTTCCAACCAATCAAACCCAACAAACCAATCATAATAATTACTGAAGTTCCACATCCAAGTAGGGGCATTATTACCCATTTTATATTCTTAAAAATTAGCCAAAGAGTGATAACTATGAATACAAATACACCAAAACCAAACACTAAAATATCTCTTTTTATAAAACTCATCATATCGTCTGCAATCATTGGTATCCCACCAAGATGTATTTTTGCATTCTCACCATATCTATTTATTACGTTTCTAATTTCAGTAATATTTTGGTGATTTCGAGTATTATAAAGATTCTTATATTCCTCATATTCTTTATTAAATTTTTTGAAATTTATTTTTTCATCTGCAGTGAGTCCTATGTCTTTTGACTGGGCGAAATATTTGTCTTTTACTTTAATATATTCTGCTAGTCTCTCATCTTTCTTCAAGTAGACAACTATTCCAGAAGTTTTACCATCCTCACTTATTACATAATTTTTATATATTGGACTGTTTAAAATCTCTTCAAATCCTCTTTTTCTATCAATTTCGGGATAAGCTAAAGTTTTATAGTTTTTTAATCTATCCATTAGATTTTCATCCGTGCTTTTGAGTAAAGGTACATCTATTACCGTGATTACACTGTCAACCCAAGTTAACTTTTCAATTTTTGATTTTAATAATTGTAAATTAAGAATAGTCTCTTTTTCAGTGAAATTTGAAATAGGAGTATATGTTAAAACCAAAAAATCCTTAGATCCATACCTTTCATTAATTTCTCTTAAGTATTTAAGATCTTCGTCGCCCTCTAAAAGCAAAGCATCAGATGAAGCGTCCAGATTAAAATTTTTTGCTTGGTAAAGAGAAAAAAATATTGCAGCTGCAATAAGCAGAAATGTTACTTTAGAGAAATCAATTACAATTTTTTTATAAAAATTAAGCCACATTAGATAAATTCAGATATATCTTAATTAACTTATAACAAAAGAGAAAATTATTTCTAATTTTTGCTCAAATCTTTAAATTTTGTATATATACCCTCAAACTCTACTTTAACTGTGCCAGTTGGACCATGCCTTTGTTTGCCTAAAATGATGTCAGCTAGACCATTCACATCATTCATTTTTGACTGCCATTCAGCGTGCTCAATAGAGCCTAATTTAGGTTGTTTTCTCTCTAGGTAATATGCCTCTCTGTAAACAAACATTACAACATCAGCATCTTGTTCTATAGATCCAGATTCTCTTAAATCTGCTAGTTGAGGTTGTTTATCATCTCTTTGCTCTACAGCTCTCGATAGCTGTGATAAAGCTAATACCGGTACCGAAAGTTCTTTAGCCAGAGCCTTTAAGCCTTGAGTAATCTCGGAGATTTCTTGAACTCTTCCCTCGTTTTTCTTTGAGCTCGAGCTCATTAATTGAATATAATCAACTACAATCAAACTCAAACCGGATAATCTTTTAATTCTTCTAGCCCTATTGCTTAATGTGGCAATAGTTATTGCCGGAGTCTCATCAATAAATAATGGTAAATTATAAATATTTCTTGATGTTTCAATATATCTATTAATTTCTTCTTCAGTTACTTTACCACGTCTTATGTCGTCCGATCTAATTTTTGCTTGCTCAGACAAAATCCTTGTTGATAATTGTTCAGATGACATTTCTAGAGAAAAAAAAGCTACTGATGATTTTTCCTGTCTTTTTAAAATATTTTGAGAAGCATTATAGGCAATGTTTGTAGCTAAAGCTGTTTTACCCATGGAAGGTCTCCCAGCTAATATAATTAAATCAGACTTATGTAACCCACCCAGTTTTTCATCTAAGTCTGTTAAACCTGTTGGCACACCTACAATACCTTGGTCACTTTGCATTGCCATTGTGGCCATCTCGATTGTTTGATCCAGAGCTTGATTAAATTTTAAAAACGATTGAGAAAAAGTCCCCTTTTCTGCTAAATTAAAAAGAGATCTTTCAGTATCTTCAATGATATTTTCAGCATTCTGTTCTTGATCATTTGCGTTTAATGTATCAGAGGAAAGTTTATTTGAAATTAAGACCAATTCTCTTCTCAGGTACATTTCATGAATTATTTTTGCGTAATCCGTTGCCTGCTTAGTGGAACTAGAAAATCTAGTAAGTTTTACCAAATACTCAGTTCCTCCAACTTCTTCTAGCATATTATCTTTTTCAAAAAAGTTTTTAAGGGTAATAGGATTTGCAATCATTCCCTTATTGTTTAAACTTTCAATAACCTCGTAGATTTTTATATGCGCTGGATCATAAAAGTAAGATGGTTTTATAACATTTGAAATTTCATCAATAATATCATTGTTCACTAATATAGAACCTATCAATGCTTGCTCAGCTTCTATATTTGCAGGCTGAGAATTTTCAGATTTATTTTGAATTGATCTAATCTCTTTCACACACAGATATTAAATAATTAGGTTTTTTCTTAAAGAAAAAAGTTACACACTAGTTTTTTTAATCTGTGGAGAAGTTATTTCGTCTGGATCTTATCTATTTTAATGATAATATTTGCTTTCACCTCTGAGTGGAAGTTAACATCAATTTTAAATGTGCCAATTTTATTAAGCTCTTCTTTTAAAATTATTTGTGAAGGGCTTACATCAGCATTTACCTGCTGTTTAATACAATTAGTAATTTCCTTAGGTTTGATAGAACCATAAAGATCTCCGCTTTCTTTACTTTCTTTTGTGAAAGAAAAAGATTTATTGTTAATTAATTTTGCGATTTCCTTATATTTATTTTTTATAGCAGTATTTTTTTTGTTTAATTCGTCTTTTTTCTTATTAACTAAATCTAAATTGGCTTTATTAAATCTAAGGGCTTTCCCTTGTTTTAAGAGATAATTTCTGCCATATCCATTTTTGACTTTAACTTTATCTCCTACATTTCCTAAATTTAAAATATTTTCTAAAAGAATTATTTCCATATTATAACAGCCCTAATATTTTTGCTTTCTTTATTTCTCTATTTAGTTTTTTTTGTTTATTAAATGATACCGACGTTATTTTAGATGATATAATTTTACCGTTATCCGATGTGTATTTTCTTAATAAATTTATGTTTTTATAATCTATAATCGGTGCATTTTTAATTGATAAAGGGCATTTCCTGGAAAACTTACCATCGTTTTTTTGAAATAAACTCAGCTTATTTAAAGAATTTGTATTTCTTTTCTGGAATTTTTTATTTTTTCTTTTCATAAATTTTATTTATCCTTTTTAAAATATTCATTTTTGATATCTAGTTTTTTATATTTGACAGTTAAATATCTTATAATCGATCCATCAATTTTTATTTTTTTTTCAATTTCATTTAAAGTATTTTTATTACCTTCAAATTTATAGTGAATATAAAAACCTTTTTTATAATTTTTTATTTTATAGGCTAAATTTAAAAGACCCCATTCTTCAGTTTTTAACACCTTACCTGATGAATTATTTATTATATCTGTGTATTTGTCTTTAATCGATTTTATTTCTTTTTCAGCCAAATCTTGTTTAGCAACTATAGTATTCTCGTAAAAAGCCATATATCATGTTAATTAATTTAAATAATAATTTATAAAGTCAGCTTTATACTATAATGAAAAATTATAGCAATATAAATAATTATCGTTTAAATTTATTAAAATGAGCGCTTTCTTATTTCCAGGTCAGGGATCACAAGTAGTTGGTATGGGAAATGAATTTTATAAGAATTTTGATCTTGTAAAAAGACTATATAAACAAGCTGATGAAAAATTAAATTATGGTATTTCTAAAATGATTTTAGAAGGTCCAGAGGAAAAGCTACAATTAACTGAAAATACCCAACCAGCCATCTTAACAGTCAGCTATTCAATTTTTAAAGTATTGAAAGATGAATTTAACTTTAATTTTAATTCATTAAAATATTTCGCAGGGCATTCTTTAGGTGAATATAGCGCTTTAGTATGTTCAGAATCTTTAAATTTTAATGATGCATTGTATCTTTTACGTGAAAGAGGAAAAGCAATGCAAGAAGCAGTTCCTGTAGGAGAGGGTATGATGACTGCAATATTAGGCACCAAAATTGATGTAATTGAAAAAATCATTAAATCGAAAAATTTTGATAGTGGGGTTTGCGAAATAGCAAATGATAATGCCGAAGGACAAATAATTATAAGTGGTGATAAAAAAAATATTTTATCAGTCCAAGAAACTTTGAAAATAGAAAAAATAAAATCTATACCTCTAAAAGTAAGCGCACCGTTTCATTGTTCTTTAATGCAAAATGCAGCTAAAAAGATGTCAGAAAAAATTAACAATACAAATTTTTCTAAACCTAATTTTGACATAATTTGTAATGCAAATGCAATGCCAGAAAATGAACCTGAAAAAATAAAAAAATTATTGATAGATCAAATTTGCTCGACTGTTAAATGGAGAGAGAGTCTAATTAATATATCGAAAAATGGAGTTAAAAATTTTATTGAAATTGGCCCAGGAAAAGCTTTGACTGGTATGGTAAAACGAACAATTAAGAATGCAAATAGCTTTTCAATTAACTCAATAGCTGATATTAAACATTTGATTAATGAATTTAAAAAATAAGAAAGTCCTTATAACAGGAGCCACCGGAGGAATAGGTAATTCACTCGTTGAGAAATTCAATAATTTTGGTTCAAAAATAATTGCTACTGGGACAAATGAAACCAAACTAGATAATCTCAAAAAACAATACTCAAATATCGAAGTTTTAAAATTTAAACTTGATGAACATAGCAAAATAGAAAAGTTTATAGATGAGGTCGATACCAAATTTGATGGTCTAGAGGTTCTTATAAATAATGCTGGAATTACTCTAGATAATCTATCAATTAGACTCACAGAGGAAAACTGGAAAAAGGTTTTAGATATTAATTTAACATCTACATTTTTAATGTGTAAATATGCAATAAAAAAAATGTTAAAAAGAAAATCGGGTAAAATTATAAATATAACTTCAATAGTAGGGCACACTGGAAATTTGGGACAATCTAATTATTCGGCTTCAAAAGCGGGTATAGTTGCATTTTCTAAGTCTTTGGCTATTGAGTATGCAAGAAAAAATATAAATATAAACTGCGTATCACCTGGCTTTATCAAAACTGACATGACCGAGAAAATTAATGAAGAATTTAAGAAAAATTTGATAAATAAAATACCATCCGGCACTCTTGGAAGTGGAGAAGATGTTTCTAATTGTGTAGCATTTTTAGCCTCTGATATGGCTAATTACATTAATGGAGAAACAATTCATGTTAATGGCGGAATGTATATGGCTTGACAATTCTAATTAATAATCTAATAAGAAAATTGAATAAAGAAAGGATTTCATGTCAGAGGATATTAAAAATAAGATTAAGAAAATAGTTGCGGATCATCTTGGTATTGATGAAGAAAAAGTTACAGAAGAAGCAAGTTTTATTGATGATCTAGGCGCTGATAGTTTAGATACAGTAGAACTAGTAATGGCATTTGAGGAAGAATTTGGTTCTGAAATTTCAGACAGCGAAGCTGAAAAAATTCTAACTGTTGGTGATGCGATTAAGTTCATTGAAAGTAAATCAAGTTAATAGAAATATTTTTTTTGCAGATGGCACATGATAAAGAAAATATCATGGTAATACTTTCTTCTCCATCTGGAGTAGGGAAAACTACTCTTACAAAAAAAATTCAACAAAAATATAAGTCCTTTAAAATCTCAGTATCACACACAACTAGATTACCAAGATCTAACGAAGTGGATGGTGTTGATTATCATTTCATTTCAATTAAAAAATTTGAAAAATTGATTAAGGAGAAAAAATTTTATGAGTATGCTAAAATTTTTGAGAATTATTATGGAACTTCAAAAGAGGAGGTTGACAAAACTTTTGAAGAAAATGACATTTTATTTGATATCGACTGGCAAGGGACAAAACAGCTTTCAAAATTTAAACATTTAAATTTAATCAAGATTTACTTAATAACTGAAAATAAAGAGGAACTTAAAAAAAGACTTATTAAAAGAAATCAAAATACAGAAAAGGAAGTTGAGAAAAGGTTCAAATCATTTGATGAAGATATAAAACATTGGAATGATTATGATTATATAATAATAAACAAAAATTTAGAGAACTGTTTTAGACAAATTGAAAATATAATTCTCTCACATAAAGATAAGGCTACTATCTCTTTTCATAAAGCTCAGTAATTTTGTAGTAAATCTCTGGTTTAAGCTCTGATGGTCTCGATTTTAGTTCTAAATTTAATTGATTTATTTCCTGATGGGTTAATGTTTTCTTTATATTCTTATTAATCATTTTTCTCTTATTTGAAAAAAGTAAATTCGTTATTTTTTCAAGGTTATTAATATTACTAATTCTAATATCTGCTTTCTCTTTTGGTTTAAAATGAATTATTTGTGACATTACTTTTGGTTTTGGAAAAAAACAATTTTGTGAAACTAAAAATTTTTGATGATATTTTAGTCTATAATTTGTTAATATTGATAACCTTCCATAATTTGGTGATAGATATTTACCTAATATTTTTTCAGCGAGTTCTTTCTGAAACATAAAAACTAGATCGTCAAATCTGGGAGGCCATTTATTAAACTTTAATATTTTAACAAGAATTTGAGAAGAAATATTGTATGGAAGGTTTCCAAAAATTACAGATCTTTTTTTGGTAATTTTCTCTAAATCAAAATTTAAAATATCATTTGTATAAATCTTTAATATCTTAGAATTTTCATATTTATCTCTTAGGTATTTTGCAAGATTAATATCTTTCTCTATAACAGATAAAGTTTTAGGCTTTCTTCTTAAAATTTCATCTGTTAAAGCACCTCGTCCCGGACCTATTTCAATAATATTTCTATTCTTAATATTAACAGAATTAATAATCTTTTTTATAATATTTTTATCTATTAAAAAGTTTTGTCCTAGTGACTTCTTAGTGAATTTCATTTACCAAATTTATTAATAAACTTAATACTATTTAGTAAGCTATTATAATTAGCATTATTTTTACCAACTAAATTAATCGCAGTCCCATGATCTGGTGAAACTCTCAAATATTTTAATCCCAAAGTAACATTAATTGCGTCAAATTTAAAAATTGTTTTAAAGGGCGTTATTACCTGATCATGGTACATACCGACAATTACATCGTACTTTTTAAAGTCTTCAATAAATAAAGTATCTGCAACTAGTGGGCCATGTACATTAAAACCTGATTTTCTCATTTTTTTAATAGCTGGAATAATTATTTTTTTTTCCTCAGATTTTTCTCTAAGTTCAGCATTATGTGGATTGAGTCCTAAAATACCTATTTTAGGTTTTTTTTTCAATTTTTTTTTGTACCACGTTTCCAATGTTTTTATTTTATTAAAAATAACTTTTAAATTGAGTTTTTTGGGCACATCTTTTAAATCTAAATGAGTAGTAATTGGTACTACAGAAGTTTTTTTATTTCTTAATAACATTACTTCTGAATTTTTCTTTACCTTACACTTTTTTGCTAAGTATTCTGTTACTCCAATTTTATTGTTTCCTAAGAGAGTTTTATCGATAGGACAGTTTATGATGCCCATAATATTATTATTTAAAGCTAAACTATGAGCCAAATTAAGTGAATTTTTAACAAATATGGAAGAAAATTTTTGTGATACTTTAAATGGATTTTTAAAATTTACCTTTACATCTAAAATTTTGATTATGTCTTTATTATTTTCATCACTTAAATTAGTTACTTTTTTTATCTTTATAGAGTATTTTAACTTTTTAAACTGATTTTTTAATAAGTTGTAATTAGAAATTATATAAATTTTACTCCGCAAAGATGAGTTAATTTTTTTCCAGGATTTATAAATTAATTCAGAATTTATACTGTTAGGAGCTCCACTTATAATTAAAATTTTCTTTTCCATTATTTGTACTCAATTAAACTTGTATTTTTGAGTTTTGACAAGTGGCTCCTAGAATAAAGAGCAAACATGTCATTTCTTTTCCTATTAATTAAATTTTTTTTAAGAGTTTCAATATTTATATCTTTTAGTTTAGATATTTTCTTTTCATCTAATTTGAGGAATAACACACTATTTGGTCTTTTTATTGGTTCACTAATCTCATTTACATTCATTTTTATTAAGATTTCGTAAATTGGTTTTGATAAGGACTTTGAACTAATCCATCCTAGGCTACCTCCACTTGCTGAAGAATTTGATGTACTAAATTTCAATGCAGCTTTTTCAAAACCAATATCTTTAATTTGTTTTTTTATATCATCAATTCTTTTATTATCACTCTCATCACCATTAAGTAAAACTTCAATCTCAGAAATCTTAAATTCTTCTAGTTCAGACTCTCTTTTTATTATTTCCTTTAATTCTTTATCAATACTTATTTCGTCAATCTGAATTTTATTGACATAAATTTTATAGATTAATTTTTGCCATTTAAATTGTGTTTTAATTTCATCAAGAAAAAGATCAAAGTCAATATTATTATTTTTGAATTTTATTTTTAATTCATCAATGTTATTTCCTGATATAGAATTTAGATAATTAATTAACTGCTCTCGGTCACTTTTAAAATTGAATTTTGAAAGTTCAATTTTTCTAAGTTTATGTTGTATTAAAAATTCTAATGCTTCCTTTTTAAGATTATTTATATTTGACTGATTAATTTCTTGGTTGGATAAAACTAATGTACTCAGTATTTTATTTCTAATTTCAAAATTAGTAATAATTTCATTTTCAACTTTAAGAATAATTTTATTTTCTATTGAACTTGATGCTTCAGTATTTAGTATAATAAAAAAAAAGTTTAAAAATAAGATTATTGATTTTAATTTCATTTGCTAAATGACGGTGAGTTTAAATTTCCGAAAGGAACTAGAGTTATTTTAAACATCAAAGAATTTTCTGGTTCTAACTCTGAGTCATTATAAAACTCTCTTCTATAAATCAAGCCTGCTCTTAAACAGTCGTTTATATACTCGTAACTTAAATTGTAAAACTCAGATGAGCTTGTAATTAAATTTCTTTTTGTTTCAAAGGAAATAAGGCTGTTTTTCATGTTTTCATATTTTATTTTAGTTTTGAAATAATCTTGATTACCAATATGTTTTTTTTCTTTTAAGTAGTTAAAGTCAAAGTTGATAGATCCATACTGTAAATTTGTTCCTATTTCGTTATAATTAAAATCATTGTAATTTTGGTCAATATTAAAATTATAATTCAAACTAAAGTTTTCATTAAATTTTAAAGTAGCATCACCAACAAAATCAGAGAGTTTTTCGTCTAAGCTAGTTTTACTATTCATCTTCTTATTCTCTTTTTCACTAACTATCTGGGCTACTGAAAAGTCAAATTTTTTAGTTTTACCTTTAATTTTATAATCAAAACCTAATGTGCCAGTCATGCCGGTTTCGTAGTTATTTAAAGTTTCTAATCTATCCAGACTAAAAGCATTAGTAGAATCTAATTTGAATCCTTCCTCTTGTTTTCTCATTGACCCTGGTGAATATCTTAGTAAAAGTTTTGGAGTAAAATAATGTTTAGAGGATCCTAATTTTTTCACTAAATTTAATTCTGATAAAAATCCTAAAGCACCAAAAATCTCGCTTGTAGTATCACTTTTAAATGGCTCAACATTTTTTGCTTCGTAATTTATGTTTCTAATATTAGCGAGAATATTATTTTTGAGACCTGAATTAAGATATAGACTTCTTGAACTCCAATCTAAATCATTAACAAAAAAACTAGTATGTTTATTCGTATCATAATTATGAACTTTAAGGTTAGATTGAAAATCTAATATACCAATCCTTTCGCTACTGATTAAATTTTTATCCAATGTTACTTCTGGTAAAATATACTCATATTTATCTTCATAAGTATCTTTGACAGTTTCATAAACACTTGCGTTTAATCCTAAAAATACATCATCTTTCTCATGCGTAAAATTAATTGCACTTTCTAAAGTATCTTGATTATAATCAACTAAATTAGACTCTATTTTGTAAAGTTTTAAATACTTATCATTTGAGACATCTTGTATTTGAATACTCAAGTTGTTGTTGGAATTATTTTTTCCTAGAAAACTTTTATCAAATTTTGTAAAGAAATGAGATTTATCTCCACCTTTTTTTGTTGGACTCGTTTTTTTGTATCCCTTGGTGAATCCAAAATCAGCCATTAAATTAGAATTTCTAAAAGCTTGATGGTATTCCCCGGTAAATAGAGGGTTTTCTGAAGCAAATATTCTATTTGTTAACGTTAAATTTTTATCTTTTTCTATATCAAAAAAATAAGGAACCGAAACCCCAAAACCTAAATTTTTTGTATCGGCAAATGATGGCGGTAAAAAACCTGATCTTCTCTCAACAGTTGGATCAGGATGAGATAATTTTGGAACATAAAAAATTGGAATATCATAAACTTTTACTAAAGCATGATCGTAGTAAATTGTTTTTTTTTTATTATCATGAAGCATCTTGCTTGCCTGTATTGTCCAAGGTGGGCATTTATCATTTTTTCTATAATTACATAGAGTAAAAATACTTTTTGTAAAAGAATTTTTGTCTTTATCAATCTGAATTGTATTTGCAAATATTCGAGGTTTATTATCTTTATTAATTTTAAATTTTTGATCATTAATAAATGATTTAATATCAGTACCAAATATTTCTCTTTTTTTAGTGTCAATATAAATTTGAGAAAATTCATACAAGTTATCGTACTTGTCCTCTATTTTAATATAACCAATAGATTTAAAGATATTATTTTTTGTCATATATTGAAAATTTTCAAGATATATCTTGTTATCTTCTTGATCAGTAATAACTGCATTTGCATTTGATGATATAACACCTTTAGTATTATCTAAAATAATATCGCTTCCTTCTATAATATATTTTTCAGTGGTCAAAATTGTGGTTGCTCCTAAACTTTTAAAAATTTTATCTTTTTCATTGTATTCAGCTCTTTCTGTTTTGATTGAATTATTTTGTTTATCAATTGCTGAAACATTTTTCTTTAGTTTAATGTTACCTAAAATTTTATTGTACTCAGCAAAATCACTTTTAATAATGTCATTATCTTCAGTCTTGATTACCACATTGTCTTTAAAAATTGATGTTTCTTGATTTTTATCAATTGTGATACTCCTAGATTGTATTGATATATTTTCTGCAAATAAAAATTTATTTGAGAAAAAAAATAAGATTAAGAAAATTGAAATTTTATTTTTCATTAATTTGTAAAACCCCTATAAAAGTAAAAAAACTTAAAGCTATAACGGGTGCCCAAACTGCTAAAATTAAAGGAATTCTGTCAGTTTGACCTAATGCAAGCGATAAGTCTTTAAAATAGAAAATTAGCACTGTTATCAATAAACCTATAATTATAAACTTAAAATTATCTGATCGTTTTAAGGTGTTTAATGTAAGAGTAGACGCAAGAGCAGTCATCAAAAATAGAAAAAAAGGCAATGAGAGCATTGAATGTAAGCTTTGATTTAAAAAAATCTTATTATAACCATTGTTAACAAGTTCTTTATAATTAATAATTAGCTCTAAAAAAGACATAGTATCGAAATTTTTGAAAAGACTATTAATTTTTTCAAAGTTATAGATTGATTCTATGTAATGAGTATTTATTTTTTTTTCTTTCAATACTCCATCACTAGGTGTTAGAATTATTACGTTTTTGAGTATCCATTTATTTTCTTTTATATTAGCTTCTTCAGAAATTATTTTTTCAATTAAATTAGAATTTTTATCTAAATGAAAAATTGTTACATCAATCAAATTATATCCATTAGGTTTTGCAGCTGAAATAATTCTTTGTTTTTTTTCTAAATTTTCTTTTATCCAAAGACCATTTTTATTAAAAGTCACGAGATGGTCAATGTCTTTTGAATAATTCGATTTTGTTTTTTCGTAATATTTTGACATAGATGATGTGATTGGATTAGCAATTATCAAGATTAACCATCCTAATATAAAAGAAGTTAAAGCCAGTATAAAAAAAATTTTTAAATTTGAATATCCAAACACTTTTAAAGTTATCAAATCTCTATTATTTCTAATCTTTAATAGAAACCACATACTAGATAAAAAAATTATAAAAGGTAAAAATTTAATTATCATACTTGGTATAAAAATACTTGTAAGAATTAATGGCGTTAAAATGCTAACATTAATATTTTTGAAAAACTCTATTTCTTCAAACAAATTTAATATCATTCCAAAACAATAAAAAATTAAAATAAATATAAAAAAGGTTTTTAAAAAATTTTTTAATAAATAATTTAAAATTAAATTATTCATGACTTTTATTTTCCTTTATGAAATTTAAGTTTAAAAAAAAATAAAAAAATGCTAGTAGAACAAAAGGGACAATTATAAATAAAATTAAAATAAAATTATTTATTCCAGTATATCTTACAGCTAATTCAGTAAATAAAAGTAATATAAAACCATATGTAAAGACTAATGATTTATGTAAAAAAATTGTTTTTGATTTAATCAATAATAGTGCACAGATGAAAGCCACAACTGGAATATAAAGCGGTATTATTAATCTTCTATTTAGCGTTGGTAAAATTTCTTTTTTAAAGCCCTTACTGCAAAATTCTTTATCTTTTACATTTTTAGAAAGGCAGCTTAATAGCCTTACCGTTGATGTTTCTTGAATTTTAGGGTTTTTAATTGTTGTGGTACTAAGATTACTTAAATCAATATTCAATTGCTCAAATTTAATTATTTCATTATCAGCATTTTTTTTTGCAGAAATTATCTGACCATTGAACAAATATAAAGTATTTTTTTCTATTAATCCATTTTCTGATATAATAGTAGTTTCATCAGTTTTTTCTGAATTTGAAGATAAATTTCTTAAATTATTGCCCCTATCATTTAGAAAAATATTTTTTAATTCATTATTAATTTTTTTTTCCACAAGGAATGTAAAACCTTTAAAGGAGTCACTAAATTGCTGGGTTCTTATTGTTGGTAAAAAAGAGTTGTAATTATCATTGCTAAGTAATTGTCTAGATTTATTTAAAGCATAAGGCGTTAAAATTGTAGATAGTATTAAATAAAATATCAAAACAGATACTGAAACTAAAAAAAACAAGTTAACCACTTTTATTTTTTTAACACCAGAAGTCCATAAAATTATAAATTCACTATCATGAATATGCTTCATTATAAAAATTGTAAGTGCAAGAAGAAAAGAGAGAGGGATAAATTTTGGCGCTATACCAAATAAATTTAAAAAAGAATATTTAAAATAAGTTGTTACTGGATAACCGCTTTCAACAATTAAATCCAAAAAATTCACTGCTCTCGCAGTTAATGCTATCAAAGACAAACCAAACAAAATCATCAAAAATGTTTTGAAGATTTCTATAAAAAAGTTTTGATAAATTTTGTTTTGAACCATGTTTATTTTGTATATAATTAATTCATCCATTAATTAAATTCAACTTAAGAGTGAACAATGATAAATTTACCGTTGAAATATCGTATATTTGGACATATATACCAGTCAGTTCTAATTAGATTTGTTAAAATTTATGACTATAAACATTAATTATTCAAACAAAACAGTGAGCGGGCTCTCAAGTAATACTGTTTTATTTACAGATGAAAAATTCAATATCAGTAAAATTCAAAAATACTTTTCTAATGACGAATTATCATACATTAAAGATTTATTGAAAACTTGCGATCTTAAAAAAAATATTTACGTATTTGAAATAAGTTCTAAAAAAAAGGTAATTTTAATTTCAATAAAAAGCAATTTAAAAAATTTCAATATTGAAAATTTAGGCGCTGAATTATATGGTAGAATCACCTCTAATAAGAAAAGTGAGTACGTGATAGTTTCAGACAGTATAGATAGTAAATATAAAAACTTTTTGGGACATTTTCTCCACGGGCTCAAATTAAAATCTTATAAGTTTATTAAATATAAAACAAAAAAAAGAAACGAACTCATAACATTTAATATATTAGGAAATAAAAATAAACCTTCTGTCCAAAATCAAGCTAAATTTAAAGCTTTGGAAGAAGGTACTTTTTTTGCAAGAGATTTAGTTTCGGAGCCTGGAAATGTTTTACACCCTGATGAGTATGCTAAAAGATTAGGCTTATTAAAAAAAGACGGATTAAAAGTGAGTATAATTGATGAAAAAAAATTGAAAAAACTTGGCATGAATGCATTACTCGGTGTAGGTCAAGGTAGCGTAAGGGGATCTTACCTGGTTATTATGGAATGGAAAGGAACTAAAAATAATTCAAAACCTTTAGCATTTGTCGGCAAGGGAGTTTGTTTTGACACTGGCGGGTACTCACTAAAGCCTGCAAAATTTATGGAAGATATGACCTATGATATGGCTGGTTCAGCTGCTGTTGTCGGACTGATGAAAACTTTAGCATTAAGAAAAGCAAAAGTAAATGCTGTTGGTGTTGTAGGATTGGTTGAAAATATGGTTAGTGGCAACGCACAAAGGCCAGGTGATATAGTAAAATCTTATAGCGGCAAATCTATCGAAATATTGAATACAGATGCGGAGGGAAGATTAGTTTTGGCTGACGCACTAACTTATACTGAGGAAAAATTTAATCCAAAATTTATAATTGATTTAGCAACGTTAACTGGTGCAATAATAGTCTCATTGGGATCAGAGTATGCTGGAATGTTTTCGAATGATGATAAGTTATCAGGTCAAATTTTTAAAGCTGGTGAAAAAGTAGAGGAAAAAGTTTGGAGAATGCCTCTTAATAAAAATTATGATAAATTAATGGATTCAAAAAATGCTGATATGCAAAATATTAATTATGTTGGAGGTGCGGGTTCAACAACTGCTGCTCAGTTTTTACAACGGTTTATTTTAAACAAAACTCCTTGGGCTCATTTAGATATTGCTGGTATGGCTTTTTCAAAATATGGCGGTGCTCTAAATTCAGGTGGCGCAACTGGTTTTGGAGTTAGATTATTAAATGAATTAATAGAAGAAAACTATGAATAACGTTGAACAAACTTTATCTATAATAAAACCAGACGCTGTCGAGAGAAACCTTATTGAGGAAATAAAAAATATTTTCCTTAAAAATGAGTTTCGGATTAAAGATAGTAAAAAAATTCACATCACAAAAGATGAGGCCGCTGAGTTTTACAAGATTCATCAATCTAAACCTTTTTACAATGATTTATGTACCTATCTTTCATCAGGCCCAATTTTTGTTATGATTTTAGAGGGTAAAAATGCTATTGCAAACAACAGAAAATTAATGGGTGCGACTGATCCTAAAAATGCTGAAGAAAACACAATTAGAAATTTATTCGGTATTTCTATTGATAAAAACTCAGTACATGGGTCAGATTCTTTAGAAAATGCAAAAAAAGAAATAAACTTTTTTTTTAAAAATTAGTTATATCTAAAAATCTTTATTATTGCCTCAGAAAAAGCAAAATATTCTAATTTTTGAGTTTTTATTTTTAAAGTATTTTCATTGTCATTAGAATTGATAAAAAATGTTTTCTGAAGAATAATATTTCCACTATCGAGTTTTTCATTTACATAATGAACTGTGCATCCGGTCTTTCTTTCTTTATTTTTTAAAATCTTTGAATATGTATTTAAACCTTTAAATTTAGGTAGTAAAGATGGATGAATATTTATTATCCTTTTCCTAAACTTATTTAAAAATCTTTTTGAGATAATTCTCATATAGCCCGCTAAGCATATAAAAGAAATTTTATATTTTTTTAAAAATCTAAATATTAAATTTTCAAAATTTCTTTTATTTAAATCTATTACTAAATATGGAATAAAATTTTTTTTTGCATAAATTAATCCCTCTGCATCTTTATTATCTGATATGATAAGTTTGATATTTATTGGGAAATTGTATTCTCTAGATTTAAAAATAAGATTTTTCAAATTTGTACCTTTTCCAGAAATAAATATGCAAGTATTAATTTTCACCATTTAAGAATATTATAAAAGTTTACTTTCTTTCGTTTTTTAGTGATACAACCAATTTCATAGGGTTCATATTTCTTTGAGAAATATCTTTTGATTTTTTTTAAATTTTTTCTTTTAATTATTATACAAAATCCCACACCACAATTAAAAGTTCTAATCATTTCATCGTCAGTAATATTTTGTTTCTTAATCCACTTAAAAACTTTTAGTGTTTTAATTTTAGATAAATCAATGTCAATAGATAGATTATCAGGTACTGATCTAACCAAATTTTCAGCTAATCCACCGCCAGTAATATGGGCTCCAGCATTTATAAGATCTTTTTTTACTAATTTTAAAATTTCACCAGAATAAATTTTAGTTGGTTTAAGTAATTCTTTTTTTAAATTAGCTGAAATTTTTTTATTTTTAATAATTGATCTTATTAAAGAATACCCATTAGAATGGATACCATTTGACGGAATTGCTAAAATTATATCTTTTTCTTTAACTTTTTTTTTACCTAAAATTTTTTTCTTTGAAACGACTCCAACGCTAAATCCAGCCAAATCAAATTTATCTTTGGAATAAACTCCTGGCATCTCGGCAGTTTCTCCTCCAATTAAATCGCAATTTGATAATTTGCAACCTTTAAAAATACTTCTTAAAATCTGTTGAGATTTTTTTAAATCTAATTTTCCAACGGCTAAATAATCTAGAAAAAAAAGCGGCCTAGCTCCTTGAACAATAAGATCGTTTATGCACATTGCAACTAAATCAATCCCAATAGTATCAAAATTTTTAAAACTATTCGCTAACTCAACTTTAGTACCGACCCCGTCGGTGCATGAAACAATCACAGGGTCTTTAATATCTAAACTACTAATATCAAATAAAGATCCAAAACCTCCGATTGTATCCTTTTTAAAAGATTTTTTCGTTTTTTTGACATTTTTTTTTGATAACCTTGAAATATAGCTTACTAATTTATTAGCTAACGAAATATTTACACCACTTTTTTTGTAACTATTTTGTATTTTTTTCATTTATAAAAATGATATTTAGCTTTTTATGAAACAATATAAATTAATTGTTATTATTTTAATTATTTTTTTAAAAACAGGAAATGTTTTATCAAATGAAAATATTTTTAATGTTAATAATATTGAAATAGCTAAAGAACCTAATATTTCTAATAAACAATTAGCAAACAAAGCAATAAAACTTGCATTTTCTGACCTAAAAAAAAAAATTTTACTCAAAAATGATCAATTAAGACTTTCAAATTTAAAATATAAAGAAATAGAACAATTAGTTTTATATTATCAAATTATCAGCCCCAAAGAAGAAGAGCAAAACTTAAATAAAATTAAATTTAATATATTTTTTGATAAGGAAAAATTGCACAATTTATTCTATCAAAAAAATATTTTATATTCAGAAATATACGATAAAGAATTATATTTGCTTCCAATATTTAAAAAAGGAGAAAAGGTTTTTATCTATAACAAAAATTTTTTTTATGAAAATTGGAATAGCGTTTATCAAAATGATCTTATTGAGATTATATTACCTCTAGAAAATATTGAACTTATTCAAAATATTAATTCAAATAAAGATAATTTATTAGAACTTAATCTTAAATATCTTTTTGAAGAATATAGTAATAAAAATTTAGCACTGGTACTTATTGAAGACACAGGATCAAATAAAGAAAAAGTTTATATTAAGACTAAGATATTAAATAAAAATATTGACAAAAATATTATTATTGAAAAATTAAGTTTAAATGAAGAAAAATTTTATGAAAAGATTATTAATGAAATAAGCGAAGAAATCATCTTTATTGTAAAATCCCAAAACTTAATTGATGTTAGAACTCCGTCGTTCCTTAACACTAAACTTATTTTAAACAACAGAAATAATTTAGCCGAATTAAATAATAGATTAAAAAAAATTGGGCTGATAGATAATATATTTATTCAAGAATATAATAATAAATTTGTTTTAATTAAGATAAAATATCACGGTAAGTTGAATAAGATAATTAAACAATTAGAAAAACAAAAAATTGTTCTAGAGTCGACAGAGGACAGGTGGAGCTTAAAAATACAATAATGAGTCAATTAATTTTTAAATTTCCTTTTAAAAAAAAATATTATGAACAAGATTTTTATGTATCATCAAATAACTTTTCTGCATATAAATTAATCGAAAGTTGGCCTAATTGGCCTGGCAAATGGTTGAATATTTTTGGATCTCCAGGTTCTGGTAAAACCCACTTATCTAAAATTTTAGAAAAAAAAATTAAAAGTATTTTGATAATTGATGAAAATAAAATTGAAGATGAATTTGTTCAAAAACTGGATAACTATAAATGTCTTATAATAGATAATTTTAAAAGTAGAATAGGTGAAAAACTATTTTACGCTATTCTTAATCAATCAAAACAATTAGATAGTTTTGTTTTGATAAATAGCGCTTTACCATTGAGTAAAAATGATTTTAAACTCCAAGATTTAAAATCTCGTTTAGATAGTTTTATTAATATAGGTATAGATTTGCCCACTGACGAATTGTTGAAAGTCATTATTTCAAAATCTTTTTCAGAAAAACAGATTTTTTTAGATCCCAAAATAACTGATTATATTATTAAAAATGTTGAGCGTTCTTATAGCAAAATCTTTAAATTTTTAAAAGATATTGATGATATGTCTTTATCTTCTGGAAAATCAATCAATATTAATTTAATAAAAAAAGTATTAAACCAATGAATAAATATAGAACTCACTACTGTTCACAGTTAACCGAAAATGAGATTAATCAAAAGGTCTCATTATCTGGTTGGTTACATAGAAAGCGAGACCATGGAAATTTATTGTTTATAGACTTAAGAGATAATTATGGTGTAACTCAATGTGTAATAGAAAATAATAATAAATTTTTTTCAGTCTTAGAAAAAATAAAACCAGAGTCTGTTCTTCAAATAGAGGGAAAAGTAGCTAAGAGAGATTCTGGCACAGAAAACTTGGACTTAAAGACTGGAAAAATTGAGGTAAAAATTCAATCTGTGAAAATTTTATCTAGTGCGAAAGATCTACCTATTCCTGTATTTGGTGAACAAGATTATCCAGAAGACATAAGATTGAAATATAGATTCTTGGACTTGAGAAGAGAGGAAATGCATAAAAATATTATCTTAAGATCAAATGTTATTTCTTTCATAAGACAAGAAATGTTGAAACTAGGTTTTTTAGAGTATCAAACCCCGATATTGACATCCTCAAGTCCTGAGGGTGCAAGAGATTTTTTAGTGCCAAGTAGACTAAACCCTGGAAAATTTTATGCATTACCGCAAGCTCCTCAGCAATTTAAGCAACTAATTATGGTGTCTGGATTTGATAAATATTTTCAAATAGCACCGTGTTTTAGAGACGAAGATGCTAGAGCGGATAGAAGTCCTGGAGAATTTTATCAATTAGACTTAGAAATGTCTTTTGTAGAACAAGAGGATATTTTTCAAGTTGTTGAAAAGTTAATGATAAATTTATTTAAAAAATTCTCCAATAAAAAAATATTATTTGAAAAATTTCCGAGAATACCTTTTAAAGATGCAATGCTTAAATTTGGTACTGATAAACCCGATTTAAGAAATCCCTTAATAATAAAAGATATAACCGATATTTTTACAAGAGAGGACGTAAAATTTGATATTTTTAAAAAATTAGTAAAATCTGGATCGTTTGTAAGAGCAATTATCACTAAAAATACTAAGAATAAACCAAGAAGTTTTTTTGACAACCTTGATAAATGGGCTAAGGAGCAAGGATCATCAGGACTAGCATATTTTACATTTGAGCAGGAAAAAGTATTAAAAGCGAGAGGTCCTGTAGGAAAATTTTTTAGTGAGGCAGCTTTGAAAGAAATAATGAAAATTTGTGATGCTAAAATTGGAGATAGTATTTTTTTATCATGTGGTAAACAAAATGAAGTAGAGAAAATTCTGTCAACTGCACGGAATAAGATCGCTAAGGATCTGGAGCTTATAGATAACAATAGCTTTGCTTTCTGTTGGATAGTAGATTATCCGATGTATGAAATTGATGAAACTTCAAATAAAATTAGGTTTAGCCACAATCCTTTCTCTATGCCCCAAGGTGATCTTAAGGATATTGATTTTAAAAATCCTCTGAAGATTAAAGCTTATCAATACGATATTGTATGTAACGGTGTAGAGCTTTCGTCTGGAGCAATTAGAAATCATATTCCAGAATTAATGTTCAAACTTTTCTCTATTGCTGGATATTCAGAAAAAGATGTAAACGAGAAGTTTAGTGGGATGATTAATGCTCTTAGTTTTGGAGCTCCTCCACATGGAGGGATAGCTCCAGGTATTGATAGGATAGTTATGTTATTAGCTAATAAAGATAATATTAGAGAAATAACATTATTTCCGATGAACCAAAATGCACAAGATTTAATGATGCAAGCTCCTTCAGAAGTTGAGACTAAACAATTAAAAGAATTAGGAATTAAAATTGATATGAAAAAAAATTAATTTTTTGCTTTTAAGTTAATTCTTACATCTGACAAATCTACTAATTTTTGTTCAAAGTTACTTCTTACAAATCCCTTAGAGGTGATATTTTTAACAATTTTAATAAATTTATCGTCTGTTTTTTCGTTAATAATTTCCTTAGAGCTAGATATGGAAGGTGTGTGAGCGAGCTCTTCCTTACCAAGATATGATATAGCTAATTCTCTAAACACATAGTCAAGAATAGACGATGCACTTAATATTCTATCATTACCTATTACGTTTCCTGATGGTTCAAATTTTGTATCAATAAACGCATCAACATATTCTTCTAATGGCACTCCGTATTGCAAACCTAAAGAAATAGCTATTGCGAAATTATTCATCATTGCTTTAACTAATTCACCTTCTTTGTTAGTATCAATAAAAATTTCTCCAATTTTTCCATCATCGTACTCTCCAGTATGCAAGTAAACTTTATGATCTCCTATTTGTGCTTTTTGTATGTAGCCCTTTCTTCTATCTGGCATTTTGAAACGCGCTTTATTTTTAATTATTGTGCCTGATTTAATATTTTGTCCTTCCTTATTTGCTTTGATAATCTTGCTTGTAATGCTGTCAGGAATTGAATTTTCTGCTTTTAATTTCTGATTTTTATCCTTTTCTTTACCACCGATTTTTTTTGTTTTTCTATTATTTAATTTGACCTCTATCACCTCCACGTTTCCATCTGTTCTTTCGTCTATCTTTGATAATTCTTTGTCGTTTAGATCATCCAAGGTATGTACGGTTTTAAAAGTGCACGTGTAGTAAGTTTCAACAATATATTTTTTCATAGTTATATGGAATACTACATTGATGATATATATAAAATATTGTAAGTGTCTATTGAATAATTATACAATTTAAAATTGTGTGGATTTAAAATTTGATGTTAGGTTTAAAAACTATTTTTACTTGGTGGAACAGACAGACCTTTGGAACATTTTTAAAAACAATGTTCACTGGGACCTACGTAGGAAAAGATGAATTTGGAAATAAATATTACAAAAATAAAAATGATGATAGATGGGTAATTTATGCTAATAATGTTGAAGCAACTAAAATTACCGCAGATTGGTATTTGTGGATACATCATACAATTAATAATATTCCAAATGATCAAACCTCAAAAAAATTCAAATGGCAAAAGAGACATTCTGAAAATAAAACTGGCACAGAACAGAGCTATAAACCAATTAAGATTAAAAAGAATTTGAAAAAAAAATATGAGACTTGGAATTAAATTTAATTGCTTAATCATAATACTGTTAATTTTTTCAAATTATCAATCAAATGCTGAAGATAGAATTACTAGCACTCCTTTATTAAATTTAGATAAGATTAAACCAAGTTACGAGTCGTTAGATCAAAAGGAGGAAAATTCAGTTAATAAAAAAAGTATTAAAAAAAAAAATTAAAAAAGATAAGATTTCAAACAAACCACACGCGATTTTAATAGGTTTAGATAAGATAACCGCTAAATCATCAAAGATAATAATAAATGTAAAAGATTCAAAAAAATTTGGCCCATTAGAAATCAAGATTTTAAAATGTGGAAAAACAAAAAGAAATAATAAAATAGAAAATATTGCTTATATGCAAGTAAAAGATGTTTCAAAAAAAGATAATGACACCGTCTTTATTTTTAATGGATGGACATTTTCCTCTGATCCAAATATAACACCTTTTGATCATGCTATTTATGATTTGCAACTGATTAATTGTAATAACGTCTAATAAAATTTCTCTTTACTTAACCAATTAGTATCAAATGTAGAGTCTACAAATTTCTTATGATTTAAAATTTTTTTATGTAAATCTATAGTGGTTGTAATACCCTCTAATACAAATTCATCTAATGATCTTAAAGTTCTTTGAATAGCTTCTGTTCTATTTCTACCTTTGCATATAACTTTAGCTATTAAGCTATCATAATAAGGAGTTATCTTGCATCCTTGAAAAATTGACCCATCTACTCTGGTTCTAAACCCTGATGGTTGATGACAAACGTTTATAATTCCTGGACTAGGCTGAAAATTTTTAGATGGATCTTCTGCATTAATTCTACACTCTATTGAGTGACCTCTAGGTTTAATGTCAATTTGGTTTAAAGCTGTTTCTCCAGTAAATGCGATCCATAATTGTTCCTTAACAATATCTATTCCTGTTTGTACTTCAGTAACTGGGTGCTCTACCTGAACCCTAGTATTCATTTCAAGAAAATAAAATTTTCCATTTTCATATATAAATTCTACTGTTCCTGCACCCTCGTAATTGATTTTCTCTACCATTTTAACAGTTTTAGACAAAAGATCTTTTCTTTGTTCTTCAGTTAAAACTGGGCTAGGTGTTTCTTCGATTAATTTTTGATGTCTTCTTTGTACCGAACAATCTCTTTCACCCAAGTGTACAGTTCTATTTTTTCCTGACATGATTTGTACTTCTATATGTCTAGGATTTTTGAAATATTTTTCTATATATAACTCATCGTTTCCAAAAAACTTTTTTGCCTCACTTTTAGCAGTAAGAAATAGGTTCTCTAATTTATTTTCATCATCAACAATTTTCATCCCTTTTCCACCACCTCCCCCCGCTGCTTTAATCAAGACTGGGTATCCTATTTCTTTACAGATTGATTTTGCCTCTGAATATGACTTCACTCCGCCCTCGGACCCTTCGATAACTGGAAGACCATATTTTTTTGCAATACTTTTGGCCTCAATTTTATCTCCCATTTTTGAAATTATTTCTGCGTTTGGACCAATAAATTTAATGCCGTGCTTATTTACAATGTCTGAAAATTTAGCATTCTCAGATAAAAAACCATATCCTGGATGGACAGCTTCTGCGCCTGTTAAATCTACAGCGGACATAATTGATGAGATATTTAAATAACTATTTTGAGGTTGATGAGATCCGATACAGACACTTTCATCAGCCAGTCTTACATGCATTGAGTCTGCATCAACGTCTGAATGAACTGCTACGGTTCCTATTCCCCATTCTTTACATGCTCTGATTACTCTTACAGCTATTTCACCTCTATTAGCTATTAAAACTTTTTTGAACATTGTTTATTTAAGAACTATTAAAGACTGACCAAATTCGACTGCTTGCCCGTCCTCTACCAAAATTTTTGCAACCTCACCGTCACTTGTAGAGGGAACATGGTTCATAGTTTTCATAGCTTCAACAATCATCACCGTCTGGCCTTTTTTAATTTTGTCTCCGATTTTTACAAATTTTTTAGCCCCTGGTTCAGGCGCTAAATAAGCAGTTCCAATTATTGGAGATTTAATTCTTATTCCATCACTATCATCAATGTTTTTTAGCACAGATTTATTTGGAGAAACCACCGAGGTTGTTTTTGCATCAATTCCTTTGATAGCTCTCGAAACTTTAATTTTAGTGCTACCATCTTGATATTCTAATTCTGTTAAATTAAATTCTTTTAAATTATCTACCAGTTCTTTAATTAATTTTTTATCTATTTTCATTTTATAAAAAGTTTTTCATTGCATTTAATGCCATTATATAGCTATCTTGGCCAAATCCACAAATTACTCCTTTAGCGATATTGCTAATCAAGGATTTATGCCTAAATTCTTCTCTATTATAAATATTACTTATATGCAATTCAATAATAGGTATTTTGAGAATTTTTAATGCATCGTGAATAGCTACTGAGGTGTGTGTGTACCCGCCAGCATTTATTATAAGACCGTCTTGATTATTTCTTGATGATTGAATTTTTTCTACTAATTCACCTTCAATGTTAGACTGAAAAAAAGTCAAATTAAATTCATTTTTTTCAGCCAATTCTCTACATTTTTTTTCTATATCTTTTAAAGTAAAGCTTCCATATTGGCTTTTTTCTCTTTCACCTAAAAGGTTGAGATTTGGACCATTAAGAATTATAATTTTTTTCATTGTTAATTATTTATTATCATTGATTAACTGAATTATGGCAAAAATACAATTAAATGGAAAAATAATTAATATTAACTCAAGATTATCAATTCAAGATTTATTGAAAAAATATAAACTTAATAACAAAAAGGTAGCAGTAGAGCTTAATGGTATTATCATTCAAAAGATTAATTACAGAAAAAAACATCTTAAAAATAAAGATAAAATAGAAATTGTTCATTTCATAGGAGGAGGCTAATGAGCAAAGATATTTTAAAGATCGCTAATTTTAAATTTAATTCTAGGCTTATTGTTGGAACAGGTAAATACAGAAATTTTGCTGAAACAGCTAGAGCTGTAAAAGCTTCAGGTGCGGAAATGGTTACAGTGGCTGTAAGAAGAATAAATATTACAAATAAAAAAAAACCAATTTTGACAGAATATTTAAATCCAAAAAAAATAATTTATCTTCCAAATACCGCAGGATGTTTTAATTCTGAAGATGCATTAAGAACTTTAAGATTAGCTAGAGAAATGGGAGGATGGAAGCTAGTTAAATTAGAGGTACTAGGTGATAAAAAAACTTTGTACCCAAATATGATCGAAACAATTAAATCAACTAAAATTTTGGTGAGAGAGGGTTTTAAGGTAATGGTCTATTGCACAGACGATCCTCTGTTATCCAAAAAGTTAGAGGATAACGGGGCATCAGCGATAATGCCTCTTGCCGCCCCAATAGGATCAGGCTTAGGTTTACAAAATAAGGTAAACATTTCTTTAATTATAAAACAATCTAAGGTTCCAGTAATAGTTGATGCAGGAATCGGAACGGCCTCTGATGCCTCTATTGCAATGGAAATGGGATGTGATGGTGTTTTAATCAATAGCGCAATAGCGAATGCTAAAAAACCTATTTTGATGGCTGAAGCATTCAAAGAAGCAGTGCGATCGGGAAGAAAGTCATTTTTGGCTGGAAGGATGAAAAAGAAAAACTTGGCAAATCCAAGCTCACCAACAGAGGGTATAATCTAGTTTTTCTTTTTTCTTCTAACCCACAAAGTTCTTAATTTTTTCTTTGGTTTAGATTTTTTGATCTCTTTTTTATCTTTTTTTATATTTTTTTTATTTTTTTTCTGGACTAAAATTTTTTTATTAATTTCTATTATATTGTTTACATTTTCAAATTTTTCTAGAACTTTTTTTGATTTATTTAATAATTCAATTCTATATTCTGGAATTATTAAATTTTCGTCTGATATAATATCAATTTTGACTGTATATTTTTTCTGGAAATAATTTATTTCTTCAAATAAATTTTTTTCAATGTAAAGTTTGACTTTTTCAGGTATATAAGATTTTATAATCTTCGTTTTATCTCTAAAAGCTAAAAGCTGAATTTTTTTAATAATCTTCTGAGAAAAAGATCCAAGTGATAATTGTGTTTCCCATTTAATCGAACCTTCTCTTAATCTTTGTCTAGTCATTTCAAGTAATCCAAAATTACTTATTCTTCCAATTTGAATTCTTGCTCTATCTTTTCTAATACTTTCTCTCATTTTTTTTTCAACAATACGTCTATTGTAAAAATTCATCATGTCAATAAAATCGATCACGATTAATCCAGATAAATCTCGAAGTTTAATTTGACGAGTAATTTCCTCAGCAGCTTCTAAGTTAGTATTAAGGGCTGTTTTCTCAATATTCATTTGTTTAGTTGATTGACCAGAGTTTATATCAATTGAAACAAGTGCCTCTGTAGGATTAATAACAATATAACCTCCAGATTTTAATTTTACAGTAGGTTCAAAAATATTATTTAATTCTTTTTCAATTTTAGCATCATGGAATAGTGGTATTTTGCCTCTATATTTTTTTATATTTTTAACAGACTTAGGCATCAATTCTTTCATAAATTTTTTAGCTTTTTGATACGCCTCGTTGCCTTCAACGTAGACATTTTTAGTTTCATTATCATATGTATCTCTTAAAGTTCTTTTAATAATATCACCTTCCTCATAAACTAATGACGGGGCATTAGATATTAGAGCTTTATCTCTTATGTCTTCCCAAGTTTTTAAGGTATTTTTAAAATCTTTTTCAATTTCATTTTTAGTTTTATTTGCACCAGCCGTTCTAACGATCACACCCATACTTTTTGGAATATCTATATCATTAAGAATAACTCTAATTTTTTGCCTATCAGAAGAATTAAAAATTTTTCTAGAAATGCCACCGCCTTTTGGAGTATTTGGCATCAAAACCATATATTTTCCAGCTAAAGATATAAAAGTTGTAAGCGCAGCACCTTTTTGACCTCTTTCTTCTTTTATTACTTGTATCAAAACTACCTGACCAGGTTTTATAACTTCCTGAATTTTATACCTTTTAATACCGAATGAGGATTTCACTTCCTCTCTATAATCTTTTTTTTCAATATCATTTATTTTGGCATTATTTACATTTTCCTCTTTCCCATTTAAATTCTCTTCGCTGGAGACAAGACTATTTTGACTATTTGAATTTTCATTAGAAAGTTCAAGATTTTTATTTTTCAAATCTTCTCTTATTTTTTCTTCCGCAATTTTTATTTTTTCCTTATCCTCAGAAGGAATTTGGTAGTAATCTGATTGGATGTCATTAAAGGCTAAAAATCCGTGTCTTTCTCTACCAAAATTAATAAAAGCAGCCTGTAAAGATGGCTCAACTCTGCTAATAGTTCCTAGGTAAATATTATTTTTAAAATTTAAATTATTTCTGTCTTCAAATTCATACTCTTCAATTGAATTATCTGACTTAAGAACAATACGAGTCTCATTCGGATGCGATGCATCGATATATAAATTTTTTTCCATTTTAATTGAATTCCTTTAAAATTTTTGAAATCTGTGAATAATAAATTAGTCATGCCATTATTTTATACGATTTTAACAATAAATACACTTAATTAAATTTAAATGCCTAAAGAAAGTCTTAATTTTTATTAATAAAAGAAACATGATACTAAAATATCTTAATTTTTCCTTAAAATTTACAATAATTTCATTATTAGTCCTCTTATTTTTTTCATTATCAACACTTTGGTATTTTTCAATAGGATTACCCGATTATAAAAAGTTATCCAATTATCAACCACCGATCTCTAGTCGAGTATATTCAGGAGATGGAAAATTAATCGCAGAATATGCTTTAGAAAAAAGATTGTTTGTTCCCTTTAACTCTATACCAGAAGTTGTAATAAACTCTTTTTTATCTGCTGAGGATAAAAATTTTTTTAATCATCCAGGAGTTGACGCAAAGGGAATTTTGAGAGCTACTATTAAAAATATTAAAAATATTTCTCAAAATAAAAGATTAGAGGGCGCATCAACTATTACACAACAAGTGGCTAAAAATTTTCTTCTTACAAACGAAGTATCACTAAAAAGGAAAATTAAAGAGGCAATTTTAGCTTTTAGAATTGAAAGGGCTTATTCAAAAGAGAGAATTTTAGAACTATATCTAAATCAAATATATCTTGGCCAAGGTACATACGGGATTGCAGCAGCAAGTTTAGAATATTTTGATAAATCAATAAAAGAACTCACATACCCTGATGCTGCTTTACTCGCAGCTTTACCAAAAGCTCCCAGTAAATATAACCCTTACAAGTATCTTGAGGTTAGCAAGTTTAGGAGAGATCTCGTCCTTCAAAATCTTAAAGATAATGGTTATATATCGGTTGATGAATTGAAAAAATTTAAAGAATCTAAGATTAAATTAAAAAGAAGAAAAATTGAAATAGTTAATGAGGCTAATTCATATACTGAAGAAGTAAGAAGAATTGTAAATGAGAATTATGGTTTTAAAAAGTTATATTCAGAGGGGCTAAGTATTAGAACCCCCTTAGATATAAATTATCAAACCCAAGCTATAAAATCCTTAAGAAAAGGTATTGAAGATTACGATAGAAGACACGGCTGGAGAGGACCGATAACAAATAAATTAAAGAATAAAAATTGGCAACAGAAATTAAATAATTTCAAGCTAGATCCAACGTTAAATTGGAAATTTGCTGAAATAATTGGTCTTAACAATTCCGAAATAAAATTCAAAACAATTGATAATAAAAAAAAGCCAACTAGTGGAATACTGTTTGCTCATACTCTGAAATGGGCAATTTCAAAAAACAAAACAATCATCGATAAATTTAATATTGGTGACATAATTTTTGTAAAAAAAAATAAAAACAATTGGAATTTAAAACAGTACCCTAAGGTAAATGGAGGTATAATAGCATTGGACCCATTTAACGGGGATGTTAAAGCACTTGTAGGTGGATTTAATTTTAAATCCAGTGAATTTAATAGAGTTACTCAAGCAAAGAGACAACCAGGTTCAGCTTTTAAACCAATTGTTTATGCAGCTGCATTAGAAAATGGCTTTTCACCTAATTCAATAATTTTAGACGCACCTTTTGTTGAAAGTCAGGGAGAGGGATTAAAAAATTGGAAACCTGAAAACTATGGAAAAAAATTTTATGGCCCTTCTACCTTTAGAAAAGGAATTGAATATTCAAGAAATCTGATGACCGTAAGGATTGCAAAGATGTTAGGATTAAACGAAATTTTGGAACTATCTAAAAAAATGAATATATACGACGAAATACCTGAACTTTTATCCGTATCACTAGGAGCTGCAGAAACAAGTTTAATAAATTTATCTTCAGCTTACGCATCTTTTGTTAACGGAGGAATTAAAATAAATCCAAATTTGATTTCTAGAATTCAAGATCGAAGGGGAAAAACAATTTTTAAAATAAAAGATAGAGAGTGCCTAGGTTGTGATGAATTTATAAATCAAGATTTTAAATATCCAAAAATCAACAACAATTATAAACGAGTATTTAGTGAGGAAACGGCTTATCAAATGACTTCGATTTTAAGAGGTGCAGTAGAGAGAGGTACTGCTAAAAAATTAAGAAATTTAAATGTACCACTCGCCGGAAAAACCGGAACTACAAATGATAACTATGATGCATGGTTTATAGGCTTTTCTGCAAATTTAGTTGTAGGTGTTTATATTGGATTTGATAATCCTAAAACATTAGGAAAATATGAAACTGGATCAAAAGCAGCATTACCAATTTTTAAAGACTTTATTGAAAATGCTCTTTTTAAAGAGGACTTTAAAAATTTTAAAATACCAGATAATATTTTTCTTACCTCAATTAATTACGATACAGGGTTAAAATCAAAGCCAAAGGATAAAAAGACAATTATTGAGGCTTTAAAAATGAAAGATATTAACAATATAAATAATAATAATTTAATTTCAATAAGCGGTCGTGATAATCTAATTAAGTTTAGACAATTTTATTAATGCAAAATTTTGAAAACAAATTAGATTTTGTTAAAAAATCTCTCTCAAATATCAGGGGGTATCTTTGATAAGCATCAAATTGAAAAAAAATTAAGAGAATTAGAGAACACAGTTCTTAAAGAAAATTTTTGGAAAGATAAAGAATTTGCAAAAAAAACAATTAAACAAAAAAAAATATATGAGGAAATTTTAATTTCTTATAAAAACTCAGTCAATGAAGTTGAAAGTCTAAAAGAATTATTTAATTTAGCTTTACAAGAGAATAACGATGAAATCATTAATGATTGTGATTTAAAAATTGACCAAATTAATCAAATAATAAAAAAAACTGAAATTAGTTGTTTCTTATCGGGTGAAAATGATGACTTTGGTGTCTATTTAGAGATTCACGCAGGCGCTGGAGGAACGGAAAGTCAAGATTGGGCTGACATGTTAAGACGAATGTATATGAAGTGGTTTGACAAAAAAAAATTCAGATATGAAATCATTAGCGAACATAAAGGTGAAGAAGCAGGGATAAAATCTTCAACAATTAAAGCAGACGGTGACTATTTGTATGGCTTAATGAAAGCCGAGTCGGGTGTTCATAGATTAGTAAGAATTTCCCCATTTGATAGTGGAGCTAGGAGGCATACTAGTTTTGCTAGCGTATGGATCTATCCAGCAATTGATGATGATATTTCAATTAAAATAGATGATAAAGATTTAAGAGTTGATACATACCGCTCAAGTGGCGCAGGCGGCCAACATGTAAATACTACAGATAGCGCTGTAAGAATAACTCATTTGCCAACAAAAATAGTTGTGCAATGTCAAAATGAAAGATCCCAGCATAAAAATAAGGAATCTTGTTTTAAAATGCTTAGAGCAAGATTGTATGAGTATGAGATTCAAAAAAGGGAAGAAGCAAATCAAAAAGAGTTAGAGTCCAAAACAGATATAGGTTGGGGTCATCAAATTAGATCTTATGTATTACAACCTTATCAACTTGTTAAAGATCTAAGAAATAAGGTGGAAAGCACAAATCCACAAAGCGTCTTAGATGGAAATATTGATCTGTTTATTGAGGAAGGGATAAAAAATAAATAATGAGAAGACTTTTTTCAAATTTTTTCATAATTTTATTTTTAACAACTTCATTATTTATCATAATTCTTTCTACTATCGGTTTTGAGACTAATAAATTTAATAAATTTATAATTCAACGAATTAATCAAGCTGACAACAATTTAAGTATAAAACTCTCTGCTATAAAATTTAAATTAGATATTCAAGAACTAAGCTTATTTTTAGAAACAAATAATCTAAATATTAAATATTATGATTTAGATATACCTACAAAAAATGTAAAAGTTTATATGGATTTTGTATCTCTTTTTAAAGCTGATCCAAAAATTAAAAAAATAAATTTAGTTGCTAATCAGATTGATGCCAAAAAATTAAAAGAAATATCTGTATTCATTAAACCTTCAAATCTAAAAAGTTTTATAAATAATAAAATAAAATCTGGAACGCTAGATATGAAATTAGAGGTTTTTCTTGATGAAAATAACTTATTGAATGAATATATTGTACGTGGCTCAGTTATAGATTTTGAATCAGAAATTTTTAAAAATATAAAATTGGAAAAAACAAAATTTGATTTTATAGCTGATAGCACAGATGTATTAGTCAAAAATTTTAATGGGGTATCAGGGCCGATAAAAATTTTTAATGGAGATTTAAAACTAAAATTACTTAAAGAAATTGATTTAGAGACAAATTTTCAAACAAAAATCATATACAATAATGATTTATCTAATTACCACAATTTTAGGTCTGAATTAAATTACCTAAATAATATTAAGAATATTGAGGCAGATTTAAATAATAACTTTAAAATCAAACTCGATAAAACTTATAAAATCAAAAAATACGATTATAAAATAAAAGGAAAAATTGATAAAATTTCTTACAACTTTAAAGAAAAATATTATAATAATATTATAAGTGAAGATGTTTCTCAATTATCATTTATAAATGCTGAAATTAAATCTCACTTAAGTTCAAAATCAAAAAAATTAGATATTTCAGGAAAATATTCTTTAAACAAAAGTAAATATCTCCCATTTAATACAAAAAATAGTTTTAGCGATAAATCATTAAATCTTGAAGTAGATTTTGACTTCAATAAATTATTGAATTTAGAAATTATTAATTACGAAAAGCCAGACGGAATTTTATCAAAAATTAGAATTAACTTAGATAAACAAGAAAATAATATTACATTAAACAATCTAACTTATACCCAAGGCAAAAATTCAATTTTATTTAATGGGTTAAAAATTAAAAATAATAAATTCATTTCTTTCGATAAAATATCTGTAAATACAGAAAAAAATGGTCAAACAAATAACGATTTTCTAATAACAAATAATAAAAAAATTTTAATAAAAGGTGATAAATTTGATGCAAGTAACCTACCTAAAATTTTAAAAAACAAGACTGACAATAATACTTTTAATAATTTCAATAAAGATATTGAAATAGATCTAATAAATATTTTTGCCCCTTTATCAGAAAATCTACAAAACTTTAAGCTAATTGGAAAAATCGAAAAAGGAAATTTTGTAAAAATTTCGTCAAAGGGTGATTTTGGTAAAAATAATTTTTTAGATATTTCTATGATGAGCAATAAAGATAGAAAAAAAAAGTATTTAGAAATATACTCAGATTTACCCAAACCATTATTAACTGAATATAATTTTTTTAAGGGACTTGTTGGAGGAAAATTACTATACAGTTCAATATTAGAGAGCGATTTATCAGAGTCAAAATTAAAGATTGAAAATTTTAAAGTTGTAAATGCACCTGGAATGGTAAAATTATTATCTCTCGCTGATCTGGGAGGGTTAGCTGATTTAGCTGAAGGTGAAGGTTTATCTTTCGATATTTTGGAAATAAAAATGAAAAAAATTAATAATACGCTTCAGCTCTCCGAAATACTTGCTCTAGGACCAAGCATATCAGTATTGATGGAGGGTTACCAAGATCAATCAGTGACTAGTTTAAAAGGCACATTAGTTCCAGCTAAAACTCTCAACAAGATGATTTCCAAAATCCCAGTTTTAGGAAACATAGTCATTCCAAAAGAGGTTGGTGAGGGTTTGTTTGGTATTAGTTTTAAAATGAAAGGTCCTCCAGGAAATATAAAAACTACTATTAATCCTATAAGAACTTTAACACCAAGATTTATTCAAAAAATAGTAGACAAAAAAAAAAAATAATAATACTAAATAATTTTTACTTGATAGTGTCTCTTTTTACCAAACGAAATTTTTAAAGTCTTTTCCTCAAAATCATCATTACGGATAATTTTTTTTTCGTCATTAACCAATTTATTGTTTATCCTAACACCATTATTAGCAATTGCTCGTCTAGCTTCACTTTTTGAGGTCATTATATTATTCTTTGATAAGAAATCTAAAAGACTAATTCCTTTTTGAACTTCATTTATACTAATTTTTATTTCTGGTAGATTTGACCCTAGACCTCCACCTACAAAAGTATCCTTAGCAGTGCTCTCTGCCCTTCTAGTTGCCTCAACACCGTGTAAAATTTTCGTTGCTTCATTCGCAAGTAAAATTTTAAGATTATTAATATTTCTCTCTTTTTCAATAATATTGTTAATTTCATCGACTTCAATATTTGTAAAGAAATATAAAAATCTTTTAATATCGCGGTCATCCGTATTTCTCCAAAATTGCCAATATTCGTATGGAGACAATAATTCTTCATTTAACCAAATTGCTCCTTTTTCAGTTTTACCCATTTTTGTTCCTGATGCTAATGTGATTAAAGGAGAGGTTAATCCAAAAGCCTCCTTTTTTAATATCCGTCTTATTAGATCAACACCGCTTACAATGTTACCCCACTGATCTGAACCGCCAATTTGTAAAGTGCAATTCTTTTTTTTAAATAATTGATAGAAATCAAATGCTTGCAAAATCATATAATTAAATTCCATGTAGCTTAGGGATTGTTCACGCTCTAATCTTAGTTTTACACTGTCAAATGTAAGCATTTTATTTATTGTAAAATGTCTACCTATCTCCCTTAAAAATTTTATGTAATTTAACCTAGTTAACCAATCAGCATTATCTACAAAAATAGGTTTTGTTTTTTTATTACTTGTTCCTAAAATTTGATTGAAAACTCTCTTTATACTTTTGATATTTCTTTTAATTTCTTTTTGGTCTATCATTTTTCTCGTAGAATCTTTACCAGATGGATCACCGATCAAAGTTGTCCCACCTCCGAGTAGAACAATAGGTTGGTGGCCATATTTTTGCATCAATTTAAGGATCATTATTTGAAGCAAACTTCCTACGTGAAGACTTTTTGCTGTACAATCAAAACCTATGTATGCGGTAATCGCCTTTTTATCACAAATTTGCTCAAGTTTATTTAAATCAGTGCATTGATTAAGATAGCCCCTAGATTTCATTTCAATTAAAAATTTATTTTTCATAGCCCTTTTTGTTTAAACTACTATTATACAAAAATTGTTATAAATAAATAAAAATATGCAAAAAAAATATACTTCTTTAGGCTTGATGAGCGGAACATCTGGGGATGGTGTTGATGCTTCTATAATTGAGTCTAATGGTATTGATCAATTTAATGTTATCAAAGACAAATATTTTGAATATGATTCTAATCTTTTTCATATTTATCATTCAATTAAAGATAAAATTTCAAGCATTGGAGACGTGAAAAAGTTTTCAAAAGAAATTATAGACCTAGAAAGAAGAATTACACTATTTAATGCTAAAATTGTAAAAGAACTTACGGAAGAAAATGATGACATTTTGGTAGGATTTCATGGCCAAACTATATACCACAATCCTTTAGAAAGAATTTCAAAGCAACTTGGAGATGGTAGATTGCTAAATCAATTAACAAAAAAAAAAATAATATTTAATTTTAGACAGAGAGATATTTTAAATGGAGGAGAGGGCGCTCCGTTAGTCCCTATATTCCACCAACTTTTGACAACTCAAATGAAAATAAATTTACCTGTTTGTTTCTTAAACATTGGTGGTATATCAAATATCACTATAGTTAATAAATCTACCGGTTCACAAGAAATTTATAGCAAAGATATTGGCCCGGGAAATTGTTTAATAGATGAATGGGTGAGAAAAAATTCGAAAAAAAAATATGACAATAATGGTAAATTATCTGAAATTGGAAAAAAAAATGAAATTATATTTGAGCAAGCACAAGATCTTTATATCAATAGAAAAAACAAAGAAAAAAAATCATTCGATATTAATGACTTTGATATTTCTTTTTCTAGGGGTTTATCGCTCGAAGATGGAGCTGCAACGATAACAGAATTTTCTGCAAGTATTATAGCTGAGGCTTTGTCTTCAGTCTTTACTAAAAATAATATTATCAATAATATTTTAGTATGCGGTGGCGGCAGAAAAAATAAAACTTTATTGAAGTTCATCCAAAACTATCTTCCGAGTAAAATAAATATAAAATTGATAGATGAATATGGAATTAGTGGTGATTTTGTAGAATCACAGGCTTTTGCATATATTGCAATAAGATCTTATAAAAAACTTCCTATCTCATTTCCTAATACAACCAACTGCAAAAAACCAACCGTTGGTGGAGAAATAGTAGAAAGTTAAATTAAAGCTGTTTTTTCTTTAATATATTTTTCTATTTCTGCAGCTAAATCTTTCTCTTTATTTTTAAAAAAATGATTAGAATTTTTTATTCTTGAAAAAATAACTTCTACACCTTTTTGATTCTTAATTCTGTTATCAAGTTCAATTATACTATCTTTTGTTACTAATTCATCATTGTCACTATAAACAACCTGACCTGATGTTGGGCAAGGAGCTAAAAATGAAAAATCGTAAACATTTGGCTGAGGAGAAACGGCTATAAAATTATTTACTTCAGGTCTTCTCATAATTAATTGCATACAAATTAATGATCCAAATGAAAAACCAGAAACCCAACATTGACTATAATCTAGATTTTGTCTTTCTATCCAATCTAATGCTGCTGCAGCATCTGATAATTCTCCTTGACCATTATCAAAAACTCCCTCGCTTTTACCTACACCTCTAAAGTTCACTTTAATTACAG
>MDTD01151074.1_pt1 | contig 47323 bp, 38 predicted proteins | sample 811221 | NCBI WGS metagenome assembly MDTD01 (sample SAMN05326646, study PRJNA326480) | marine metagenome | isolation source: seawater | place: Pacific Ocean: South West | collected 2011 | reverse complement strand
GGTCGTCGCGTCTACAACTTCGCGGTGTCCACCGTGGTTGAGACGATCCGACGCCTCCTGGAACGCAACGACCTTGAGTTCGACGCCGTGGACTGGGTGGTTCCGCACCAGGCCAACGAACGCATTATCGCCGCCGCGGCGAAGCGCGCCGGCTGGGACCGTGAGCGGTTCTACGTGAACATCGCGGAGTACGCCAACACCTCGGCGGCGTCCATTCCGATCGCGCTGAACGAAATGTTCGAGGGCGGACATCTCTCACCGGGACGTCTCCTCGTGACCGTCGGGTTCGGCAGCGGCCTGACCTACGGCGGAAACCTGCTCTACTGGTAGGGATCGGAGGCCCCGGAGGCCTCCGCCGCCTCCACTCCCAGCACCGATTCACCGGCCCGGGTGAGGGTCTCCGCCACCTGTTCCAGCGCCGAAACCGCGGCGGTGGCGGCGGAAGAACCGCTCCCGTAGGAGACAGCCCCGCGGCGGATCTCGGCGTCCAGCCGGCGATCCCACACCCGGTATGCGAGCGATCCATCCTCCCACGTGAGCTCCAGCACCAGCGCGGCGTCGTCGTCCGTACGAAACCCCATTCGCCGAAGGACCCGCCGCTGGCGTGCCTCCGAGATCGGGGGTAGGCCACCGGTGGCGGCTCCGGCATCGGCGGCGTCCGTGGCCTCCGTGGCGACAGTCACCGGAACCCGCAGCCCGTTTACCAGAAACGTTCCCGGCGCCAGCGCCCACGCCCGCGCCGCCGCCTGGAGCCCCTCAGGCCGGCGCGGCGCGGCGCGGTATACCCCGCGGAGCGCCGTGGCGCGATCGTCGCGGCGCCACGGACTCTGCAACGTCGCCGCGAGCTCGGCGAGGCGCCGGCGGTCGTCGGTGATGCCGGCGGCGAACAGACGGTAGTCGATCGCCGCCTCGGGGTTGAAGCGTGTCTCGATCGTTTCGGCGCGCGCCGCGTGGCGCAGGGCGATGCGCGGCCACTCCTCCGCAGCCTGCATGCGATTCCACTCCGATAGCAGTTCCCTCCCCTGGGCGCCGTAGGCGTCCGCCACGCGTCGTCGCTGGCGTCGTTCGAGACCGCGGTAGTACCAACCGATGACACGGGCACGGAACGCCCGGAACCGCTGGAGAAGGCGTGCTCCGACGTCGCCCGGCCGCTGCAGCCGAAGCTGATGAGCCCGGGCTTCCCACGCGTCGGCGTAGGCGGTGTAGACCTGCCGCAGGTAGCGGTCCGGGTCCGTTCCGTAGTTGTACATCCAGTTGGGGTCATTCTCGCCGGTGATACGGTCCAGACGCGCGATCGCGCGGTCGGGATATCCGGCGTCGGTCCACAGCGCCGCCAGGCTCAGGTGCGCCAGGGGGGTGAACTCGTCGAGAACGGCGGCCCGGTTGTAGTCGGCGGCGGCATCCTCCTCCGCCAGCTGCAGCTCCCGGAGTTCCGCGCGGATCATGTATCCGCTCGGCCGCTCCGCCATCTCCAGCGACCGTTCCGCCGCCGCGAGGGCCTCGTCGTAGCGGTAGAAGTTGGCGTGCAGGATGCTGAGGTTGTAGTACGCAACCGCCTGAAAAATCCGGTCGTCGGCGCGCTCCGCGAGTTCGATGGACGTGCGGTACTCCCTCAGGGCATCGTCGTAGCGCCACAGGCCCGAGTATACGGTGGCCAGTGTCATGCAGAGATCGCGATCGGGGCCGAACTCGGCGATGGCGTCCACCAGGAGGTCCCGAGCCTCCTCCAGTCGGTGGGTCTTGAAGTACAGCCACGCCAGGTCGCCGATAACGGTGAGATCGTCGCGGTAGGTCCGGTGCAACGCCTCGAGCAGGGTGATGGCGGCGGCATCCTCGTTCAGGCGCGAGAGCGTGCGACTCAGTATATAGCGGGTGGAATAGTCCGGAGCACCGGCGGCCAGGGCATCGCGGTAGGCGTCGCGCGCCACCTCGTAGAGGCCCTGGTCGAAGTACAGATCTCCCAGCAGCAGCGGGAAGCGATGGTCCGTCGGGTATCGGGAGGCGCCGTCGCGCAGCATGCGGATCGCCACCTCGTAGTTCTCCGCATCCATTGCATCGCGCGCCGCGCCCAGCAACTCCGCCGCGTCGCCGGCCCCGTTCCCGCCCCCTTCATCCTGGGCCGCCGGGCCGTCGGTCGCGGTGTCCGGAAGCTGGGCCTCCGCCGGCTGCACCGCCACGATGAACGCGACCACCGCAAAAAGGACCGCCACAGCGGCTGGACCGCCGGCAGAACCACCACGCGTCCAGCGATGCGGATCCTCCCGCCGCGCCCGCCGCGACACCGGGGGCGGCACCGCGCGCATCCACCCGATCAGCGCGAATCGACCGATGGCCGGCAGACCTCGTGTCAGCACCCGGCGACGACCACCGCCGTCGGACGCGGCGTCGTCGGATGCGTTGTCCCCCGAGGCGGCCTCGCCGGAGCGTCGCGCCCCCCGGAGCGCCGCCGTCAGTACCCTGTCCCACTCGCGATCCACCGTCGCCAGGTCCCCGGCGCCGAACTCCCGTGCAAACCGCGCCCGGAGCGTCTGAACGGGTTCCGTCCCCCGGAGGCGACGGATGCGGCCGGTCAGGATCAGCGCGGCGCGGCGCGGATTGGCCGCGCACAGCCGCCTCCAGCGCCGTCTTCGTCGGAACCACCACCACACGGGCGCCGCGATCACGAGGATCACCACGACTGCGAGAGACCGTCGCCGTCGCAGCTGCGCGGCGCCCGCGGCCGGGGTTCTGTCGTCGCTCCCGTCCTGCGTGGCGAGATCTCCCTGCGAGAGAATCTCCTGGATCAACGCCGACAACCGCTCCTGATCGATACGGTAGTCCGTGTTGACCGACTCTCCCGGCGCGATCGTGGTCGAGGTCGGGTCAAACTCCACCCAGCCGCTCCCGGGAAACCACACCTCAACCCAGGCGTGGGCCATGTCCCCGCGGACGGGATAGAACCCGAGCATTCCCGCGGCGGGATCCACGAAGAAGCCGACCGCAACGCGGGTGGGAACACCCAGCGACCGCAGCATCAGGGCCATGGAAAACGCGAAGTACGAGCAGTACCCCTTGCGGCTTTCGAACAGGAAATGCTGCAGCTGATCGCCGGCCACGGCCTCGCCGGGTGACAGACTGTAGTAGTACCCGTTGAGAAGGTAGTCCCGGACCGCGATCACGGTCTCGTAGTACCCGGAAACGCCTGCGGTCACCTCCCGGGCGAGATCGGCAACCGCCGTAGGGACCGGGCCGCCGAGATAGACCGCACGCCACTCCTCGGGAAGGTCCTGCGGCCACGGACGCGTCGCCAGTTCGTCCGGGTCGGTGGCCGGTCTGCGGGATCGAACGCGGTACGCGCGGTTGAAGGAAGACCGCGACCAGCTCCGCAACCCCTCCGCAGACTGCGGCGCGTTCACGGCGATGAACGCATCGGGGTCGAAGTTCACGACGTAGTACTCCTGGTCGACGGCGATACCGGAGCCCTCCCCCGAGGGACCGTTCGCGTCCGGCGTTCCGGGCAGATCGCGAATCGCCTGATCCACCGAGAGCGGCGGAACGGTCGCCGGCTCGTCGCCCGGGTCCAGACGAAAGAACCCGCGGCGCGGCGCGTAGCCGCTGAGCACGTAGCGTCGCAGCAGACGATCCGGCGGCGCCTGCGCCTCCCGGTACAGGAACACCAGATCGCGGCTCAGGCGGATCTCCGGCTCCAGGGTGACGTAGTCGGCAAAGTCGAACCGGAACGCGGTCGGCCGCAACAGACCGCCGCCGGCCTCCACCGCCTGACCCTGCCAGCCGCGGTAGACCAGCACCAGCGAGGAGAGCAGCAGGATCAGGAGAAGCGCGACCGGGACGGTTCGCCGCACGACCAGCGATCGACGCCCCGCACCGGCCGCCGTCCGCGACTCGTCGGCGGCGGTGCCCGGCGTCCCCCCGACGGGGACGGGCGTGGGAGCGAGGAGCTGGTGCACCACCACCAGCGTCGCCGTCGCGAGGCCGTATACCGCGTACCAGGTCGGGTGCCCGAGGAGGTCCGTGCGAAACCGCGCCTGTGACCAGAACACGAGGGTGACTCCCACCGCCACGAGCGGAACAAACAGCTGTCTTCCGCTTCGGAACCGCACGTACCAGAGATCCCACCCGGTGACGGCGACGACCATGACCGCGGCAGGCAGCAATCGCCAGCCGGACAGGACGAGCTGTTCCTCCCACCACCCGTCGGCGCCGATCGCGGTGACCGCCACCCACAGGACACCCACCGCGGCCAACACGAGGCCGGGCACCACACATAGCGCGGCAGCCCAGTCCGGGAGGCCGAAGCGCCGCCCTGCCAGTCGCGCCGCCCACACCGCTGCAAACAGCGCCAGCGGCAGCGTCAGGGGAAGGAGCTCGGCGAGATAGCGCTGCAGCGGGAAGAGCAAAAGAAGAAAGATGAACTGCCGAACCAGCGTCTGACCGCTAGAGCGCAATCGTGCCGGCATCGTGCACGCCTCCCGTCGGATCCCGGTACCAGACCGCCAGCGCGTCCCCGTCCCACGCGACCACCAGTTCGTGGCCGCCGGTATCCACCCGTTGCGGCGGGGCAAGGCCCTCGGCGTGGCCCGGCAACAGTCCGTATCGCGGGTCCAGAGCCGCACACACACGCCGGGCACGGTCCGGGTCGCCGGCGTCGGTCCGTCCTCCGCCGGGGACCACCACCGAGACGGCGACGACGTGACCATCATCCCGGAGCCGCGCGGCGATCGACAGCGCCGCCGCCACCAGACGGTCCACGCGCTCCGCCGTCTCGGCATCGGCAGCGTCCACCACCAGCGCCGCCGCCTTGGACGGCGGCGGGATTTCCTCACCGATCCGCACGAACAGCGCACCGCTGTGGGCGTACGTCTTCCAGTTGATCCGGCGGGTGTCGTCGCCGGGATGGTACGGTCGCGCCTCGATGAGCTCGTCGCTGCGGTCGCGGGAAAGATCGGCCTCGCGGATGCCGGTACCGAATCCCTGGGGAACCGCGGTGTTGGTGGGATCCACCAGCGCCGGGAGAACGCGAACGCACGGCGGCAGCGACACCGGAGCGGAGCCGCGACAGGACACCACGACCAGACCCAGGAGATCCGCCGCATCGAAGCGCAGCTCTCCGATCCGGTACAGTCCGCGGGAGAGTGCCGGGGCGGCGACCGTTGCAGACATCGGCACCCGCCGGGGCCCCACATTCCCCACAAGCTCGCCGCTCCGAACTCCGGATGCCAGACGCAGGGAGAACGCCCCGGCGGGAAGCGAACGTACGCCGCCGGGGCGCAGGTGAAGCGCAACCGCAGCGCCGGGGTCCGACTCCAGGATACTGGCGGGGAGCGTGACCGACAGGCGCCGAAGCGTCACCAGGCGAACGATCGCCACCACGGCCGCGTACGCCAGGGCGATGGCGAGCCCTGCTCCAACCAGGAGGGCCACGGGTTCACGCCGCGCGATCCCCGGCACCAGCGTCACGACGGCGGCAAAAAAAAAGCGAGTCCTCCCCGGGAGAGGCGAAGTCCGGGATGCAGCGGGACCACCGCGCCGCGTTCAGACACCGTCCGCCTCCCGGAGCTCGGCCACGACGCGGCGCGCGTGTTCCGTCACCACGTCGGCGGAATCATACTCCGAACCCGCCGGGGGAACGCGGTGCGCAAGCACCGGTGCGGCCAGATCGAGAAAATCATCGTCGGTGGCAAAGTCCCGTCCCCGGAGGTAGGCCAGCGCCCGGAGCGCGTCCTGGAGGTGCAGACTCCCGCGCGGTGACACGCCGTAGCGCAGGCGCCGGTCGCGACGTGTCGCATCCGCGAGGGAAACCACCGCTCGGGTGAGGTCCGGCCGGCAGTAGACGCCGGCGGCTTCCGCGCGCGCCGTGAGAAGCTCCTCCCGCGTAATCACCGGAGTCAGACGCGGGATCCCGCGACGGCCGGGGTCATCCCGGAGAATCGACAGTTCGGCGTCGGCGTCGGGATAGCCCAGTGAGAGACGCATGAGAAAGCGGTCCAGCTGCGCCAGCGGAAGGGGATAGGTCCCCTCCATCGTCACGGGATTTTCGGTGGCAATGACCAGAAAGAACGTGTCGAGGGGGTACGTGGTTCCGCCAACGGTGACCTGCCCCTCGTTCATGACCTCCAGGAGCGCCGACTGAACCTTGGGCGTCGCGCGGTTGATCTCGTCGGCGAGGAGGACGTGGGCAAACACCGGCCCCGGGGCGAATGAGAAGCGCTGTCGGGCGGGGTCGAAGACATCCACGCCGGTGACGTCGTAGGGGAGGAGGTCAGGAGTGAACTGGATCCGCCGGAACACGAGCGCCCCGCTGTCGGCGGCAACAAGCTGTGCCATGGCCCGGGCAAGGCTGGTCTTCCCGGTTCCCGGAAGGTCGTCCAACAGCACGTGCCCGCCGGCGAGAACGCCGGTCAGGAACAGCTCGAGTACCTCATCCTTGCCGCGAATCACCGCGGCGAGCTGGGATCGGAGCGTTTCAAGACTCACGCTGCAAGCCTACACCACGATCGCCGTATTACGGAAGTTGCAGCAGCCGGACGATATCCTCCATGCGATCGGACACCTCGTACGCCTCCCCGCGTCGCAATCCGAACAGCCTGAGCTCCACCGGTCGGGAAAAGAGATGGGCCGCCGCGGCGCGGTAGACGCTCATCTGCCCCTGGTACGTACGCGGATCGAGCTCGCGGTTGGTCTTGTAGTCCACCACCCACACCGCGTCATCGCGTTCAACCACCAGGTCCATCGTGCCGCTGATCGCCACGTCCACCGCCTCCGGAACAAAGAGGAACGGGAGCTCGGCATGAATCTGTCCGCCACGGAGATGGGCCCAGAGGGGCGAATCCAGAAAACGCCGGGCGAGATCCCACGCCTCGTCGAGCATCGCCGCGGTCACCTCTCCTGCGGCGGCGGGGGACAGTCCCCGCTCCGCCCACGCCGGCAGCTGCGCCCATTCGTCGCGCTCCACCGGCTCCAGAACCGCCCGCTCCAACAGTGCATGAGTGAGCGTTCCAAGCGTCCCCGCGTCCTCCTCACCGCTGTCCCCATCCCCGAAGCTGTCGGTGTCGCCGGGGCTGTCGCCGCGGTCGCCCTCCGCGAACAGTTCCCCCTGCGCCGGTCCGGATGCGGACGCAGCTGCGGGGACGGACCCGAACGGCGCCGGCGCTGCGTCGGCGGCAGCTGCTGCGTCCGCGGCGTCGGCGGCGTTCAGCGCGGCGTTCACGGCGCTGGGAGTCGTCTCGGTCTCCCGATCGGGACGCTCCGGCACGGCGGCCGATGCCAGCAGCGCGGCGGCGTCGGCGGGGGTACGGCGGGCGGTCTGCGGTACTGCGCGCTCGCGGAGCTCCCGCGCGGTCATGCGCGGCACCGGCACCAGAGACACCATGTCGGAGAACTCGTCCGCCACCGTTCCGTTCCAGGGATCGAACCCCAGGGCGGGCGCGAGGAGGTCGAACATCGGCCGCGGTCTCCTGGTACGCCCGATCGAGGCGGTCAGATAGAGGCGCTGCTCCGCCCGGGTCATGGCGACGTAGAGAATGCGTCGGAGTTCGGCCTCCTCCTGCCGCGTCTCCGCGTCCCGGGCGTGGCGCTCGAAGACGTTCTCGCCGCGTTCGTCGGGAGCCGGGTCCGGAAGCCGAACGGTCAGACCCAGGTCGGGGTCGGCGTGAATCATGCCCCGATGGGTCGCCTGGCCACCACCGATCGCCGACACGAACACCACCGGAAACTCCAGCCCCTTGGACTTGTGGATCGTCATCAGCTGCACCGCGTCCTCCACGCCGGGGACGTCGAGTTCGTCGATCTTCTCGTTCTCCCCCATCTCGTCGCGCAGGTAGTCCACAAACTCAACGGCGGGGCGATCCGCGTACCGCAACGAAAGGGCATCCAGATACGCGAGGTGCTCGAGATAGGGGTGGTCGCTGGACCGGTGGAGGATCGCGTAACGATACCCGCCCTCGTCCCAGAGACCCCGAAGCACCTCGTTGAGCGGCACACGGTCGAGCCGTTGCCGCGTGCGTTCGAAGAGATCGACGGCGCGATCGATCTTGAGGCGATCGGTTTCGGGAATACCGGAACCATCGGGGATGTCGCCGGGCGAAACCGGCCACGGCGTCCCGGCGGCGAGGAGTTCCGCGATCGTCGTATCGCTCACCATGGCAAAGGGCGATCGAAGGTAAGCCGTCAGCGCCGCGCGATCAGTGGGCGTAAAGCACAACTGAAGGAGCGCGTACAGGTCCGATGCCGGCGCCTCGGTAAACAGGGACCGAACGGCCTGGCTGCGGTACGGAACACCCTCCCGTCGCAGCATTCGCTCGAGGACCTGCTGGCTTGAACTGGTGCGATAGAGAATCGCGATCTCACCGGGGCGAACGCTCCCCTCGGTCACGGTCAGGCGTCGAATCTCCGCGGCGATCCAGCCCGCCTCGGCGTAGTTCAGCCCTGCCAGCGGTTCCTCGGACTCCGCGTCCTCGTCCCGTTCCACCGTCCACGCCAGGGTCACCGCCGGGTGCGCTCCGGGGCCGGCGTCGCGGTGACCCAGCGGTTCGAACGCTGCATCCCACGGCTCCGACGGCGTTCCGAAGACGCGCGGAAAGAGCTGGTTGAAGAACCGAATGAGGAGCGGCTCCGAGCGGTAGTTGGTGTCCAGACTCAGCAGTCCCGGAGGAACGACCGAACCGGGCCCGGAGGCGCCGTCTCCGGAGGCGTCCACGGTATCGCCGAGCGACCGGTCGATATCGTCCGCGAGTCCGCGAAACACCGCCACGTCTGCGCCCCGGAATCGGTAGATCGACTGTTTCTGGTCCCCGACAAAGAAGAGCTTCGCAGGTTCCAGATCCTCTGGCTTCGGGCGGGTGATTCCCCGGCGATCACGGCGTTCCGCAAGGAGGAACAGGAGGTCCCGCTGCGTCGCGTTGTTGTCCTGAAACTCGTCGATCATCACAAAGCGGAACCGCTCCTTGTACACACGCCGGAGATCCTCATCGACCGTCAGCGCCTCCACCGCCAGCTCCATCACCTCCTGATGGCTCAGGAGGCCCTGGCGCCGTCGGGACTCCAGCACCTCCTCCTGGAACGGTGCCAGAACCCGGTACAGCTCCCGCAGCTCGTCCATTCGCCGTTCCGTCTGCGCCATCTCCGCCCAGGTGACCGCCAGTCCCGTTCGACGCGATGACGACTTCGTATGGAGCCGATTGAGCAGCTCCTTGAACTCCGCACCGTCATCCCCGTTGGGAAGCCGCCGACGGTCTATGTTGGCGAGGTAGTCGCCGAGTTCCCCGTACCGGCCCTGCAGGGCGGTCAGCGCCTCCCTGACCTCCGGAGCGCCGCTGCGGTTCACCGTGGTGGCCAAGAGGGCCCCCACCGCGGCGTCGATCTCCGCTTCCACCTCGCTGCGGCGCGCCTCGAGCCACTCCCGCTGCCGTTCTGCCAGGTCATCGAAATCGACCACCGCGGAGACGCGGAAGAAGCGCGTCGCCAGCGGGACGAGCAGCTCGTCCAGGGCGCGGCCCAGCCCGAGCTGTCGGACATAGGCCCCGAGGACCGGATGGTCGCCGGACGATGAGAGCAGGCGCAGGGCGTGGCGGCGTGCCTCGCGCTCCAGTTCCGCCTCGTCCGACCGGATCGCGGGGGGCAGACCGAAGCGCGACGTCGTGTCCCGCAGAATACCGGCACAGAAGCTGTCGAGCGTCGAAATCTGTGCCTCGTCGAAACGCCGCAGCTGCCGCGCCAGATGAGCGTCCCCATCTATCGCCGCCTGCTGCAGTCGGCGATAGATGCGCTGGAACATCTCCGCCGCCGCCTTCCGAGTAAATGTCAGCGTCAGAATCTCCGATACCTCGGCCCCGTCGCGAAGGAGTTCCAGGTACCGCTCGGTGAGCACCCGCGTCTTTCCGCTGCCGGCGCCGGCGGACACCACCACGTTGTGCCGCGCCGCGACGGCGCGGCGCTGCTGGTCGTCGAGACGGACGGGACTGTCAGCCATCTCCATACCTCCGGGTCACAAAACAGCTGCGGCAGATCGCGCGGATCCGGCAGCGGGTGCAGTCGGGTTCCTCGCGGCAGACCAGACGCCCGGCGCGGATCGCTCCATCCATCTCCTGCAGAAATCCCGGGAGGGCGCTCCGAAACTCCGCCATCGCGTCGCGGGAGACACTCCGTTTTCCCCCCAGGACGTATCGTGCATCGATCGTCCGCAGACCGACATAGCACAGGTGTTCCACGGCGGCGCCGGTCGCCGCTTCCAGGAGCAGTGCGTAGAGCGGGAGCTGCAGCGTGCGGCTTTCGGCGGGGTCTTGCGATGGTCCTCCGAACACCGCGCCGGGGCGGTGTTGCTCGCGGAGGTTGAGCTTGTAGTCCAGTACGGTCAGCGGCGCTCCGTCCGTGGTACCCGACTCGCCGTCCCACGTCGCGAGCCCCACCACACGGTCGGCACGACCGGACACGGGCACCCCGCCGATCGTGCCGGAAACAGTCGCCTCGGTGACCCCGGGCCGTTCCTGTTCGAGGGCGGGGTTCGCGAGGAGGAGATGCATGAGGTCCGTGGTGTAGGCGACGTGGTGGTGCAGCCCCGCCTCCGGGAGCTGGAACCGCACCGCGTCGCTGTCGAACGCCTTCCTGACCACCTCGGCGACGACCCCGTCGCGCGCTGCCGGCGGCGTGTTCAGGAGCGTCTCAAGAACGCCGTGGAGCACCGATCCCAGAACGCGCGCCCGATCCGGGCGGAACCCGGCCTCCTCCTCCCGGACGTTGAGCATGCGGCGTATGAAATAGCTGAAGGGGCAGTCGAGGTACGCGTCGACGGCGCTGGGCGAGTAGTGATCGGGGGGCGGAAGGGCTGCCCGCAGGCGCGGTGGCAGCGGTTCGCGTCGCGCATCGTGTCCCGCCGGGACCAGGGTGGTGGCCAGGGCCCGCGTCAGTCCCTCGCGCTGGACTTGGTACAGCCGCTCCGGGGGCGCCGCCTCATCGAGACGCCACCAATCCTCCTCCCGTTGCCAGCCGCTGCCGCGGGGTGGCGCGTCGGGGTGCTGCGGCACCGTCAGTTCCGCCGCCGGGACCTGGGCACCGGAGGGACCGTCGTCGGCGCAGGTCAGACGGGCTCCCGGGAGCAGGCCGCCGTAGGCAACGAGAAACGCCGCCGATCGGTCCCGCGCTTCCCATCCCATCTGCCGCAGCTCATCCTGACGCACCCCCACCGGCGGCGCCGACCGCACCCGTGTTGCCGCCTGCGACACGCCGATGACACAGTGGAGCGCCGCCGGAGCCCCGGCCGCCACGCGGTAGGGATAAACCGCCACCGCCGCCGTCTGCCCCCGGGGGACGTAGCCCCGCTCGTCCAGGGCGGCGAGGAAGAACGGCCACGGATCGACGATCTCGATACCCCGCTCTTCCAGCCGGACGATCCTGGCCAGCTCCGTGAGGGCCGTCTCGTACACGTGCTCCACGTCGCCGCCGGCGTCGGTCCAGCGGGGATCCCCGGCGGGGGCGAGATGATCGTCCAGGAACGCCCGCAGGGCCCGTCGAAGTGCTGCCGCCGTCCGGGCCGACCGCAGCGCCTGCAGCTGCCGCGAGAACCGGTGCCAGCGTCCCCGGACTACCGACAGCTGACCGCGGGAGACCGGGACCACCGCGCGATCCTCCCGGGGCCGGTCGTCGGCGAGCAGGCGGTCGGCGAGCTCAAATGCCTCCCCCCAGCGGCGGGCGGTGTAGCAATGGGACGCGTACCCGAACTCAACCAGCAGTCGGTTGAACTCCGGCGCCGACCACGGAACGCTCCGGTCGAGGAGCAGCGCTGCCACGGCGGGGGCACTGAACTCGCTCTCCAGTACGTCCCGGATGCGGGAGAAAAACCGTCCACCCGGTTGTGCCCCCACCACGTCGCCGGCGGCAAAGCGCAACGGGATGTCGCGTCTGCGCGCCTCCGTCGCCAGCCAGGGACGCACCGTTTCGAGGTCCGCCGCCGTTACCAGGATCCGGTGCGCCGGAACACCCGCGTCCAGCGCACGTTCGATCTCGTCACACACGGCGTCGATTTCGTCGTGCGCCGTTGCGTACCGCAGCGCCGCAACCTGCGCGCCGGCGGGAAGCGCAACGGTGTCCACCTGTCCACCCAGGAGACGCCGGTATTCGGTGTAGTCCTCCAGCAGATCGGGCCAGAAAATCACCGGACGCCACGGTACATGGGAGAGATCAACCTCCCGGGAGAGTTCCCATTCCGGTTCAAACAGATGGTGTTCGGTAAGAAAGCCGCGGTACCGTTCCATGAGCCCGGCCAGATCGGCGGCGAGTTCCGGGCGCATTGCGCCGCGGTGATCGAGCAGCATCGGGAGCTGGGGCAGGATCCGGGCGATCGGTCCGGCGCTGCCCCCTGCGGCGGCGGCGTATCGCGGATTCACCAACACCGACAGAAACCGGGACGCGGCGTTCTCGCGCAATGCCCGCCCCACGAACGCGCGGCGGACGAGGGAACTTGCGGGGCGGTCGCCGCGTTTGACCGGCACCGCACGTTCCTTGAACACGTCCCAGGAAACGACACGGTCGCTCCGGACGGCGCGACGGGACGGCTCCGAGGCGAGCGCCCGCCGCCACCGCGCGGCGGCGACTTCCGAGGGAAACACCAGCATCGTATCACCGCGATCGTACGCGTCGCCCACCATCGCGTTCCAGTCGTCCATGGTGGTCAAGTCTGGCACATCGCAAAAGGCTTGGCGAGCGCTTGCTTCCGCCGGGAGGGTGGATTACCCTTTGCTGACAGTGGCGTCCCAAAAAGTTGTACCGCTGAAAGAGTTTCTCCGCGGGAACCCTGGAGCGTTGAAACTGCTCCTCAGCAATCGCGAAAACGTAATCTGTAGAAGTCGCTCCTCCGGCCGCGTCAAGTCGATGCAGGTTCGGGCGCTGTACCAGAACAACCGTGCGTTCTGGAATCATCAGGAACAGTGGGAGTATTACCTCGACCGGACGCTCGCGGAATCGGTCCATGAACGGCTCCAGACGCTTCGGGAGGAGGCTGCCGCCCGCGCCGCCTCGCGCCCCGCCGACGCGGCCGAGTCCGCCGAGTCCGAGCAATCGGGCGATCCACCGGTGAAGAAGGACCCCGAAACCGACACCGGGGACAAGTCCGGCGAGGATGTAGAGGAACTGGCCGAAGTGAGGGACGGCTCCCCCACCGCCGCCGAAGGCCCCAACAACTTCGGCGACACCTACGGTAAGTACAAGAAGCTGGAACAGGACGAACGCGTCGGGCTGCTCAAGCGTACCACCGAACGACTGAACGAGCTGGCGCTCCGGGACGACACCGACCAGGAGGAGGTTGCGTCGGCCCTGGTGGAGGCGACCCAGGACGCAACCATGGCCAACCGCGCGATGTTGCTGGAGGCACTGCGCCTGGGGAACGACCAGGCAAAGGCGTACACGCAGCAAATGGTGATCGAGACGCACAAGATGGTGAAGTCGACGATCCGCCTCGTGGATTCCGAGGTCTACAACGACGAGCTCGTGCGGGCGGTCGTGGAAAAGTCGAACGGAACGGTGGTTCAGCACATGACCCGGGTGTTTCTCAGCGGACTGGAGTTTCTGCTGCACTACAACCGCGAGGTCATGACCCGTGGAATCGCCAACCGAATCCGCGTCCGGTTTGCGCGGGACTACAAGGATTTCTACCGGACGCTGTTGCCGCACCTCCACGAGGATTACGTGAGTCTGGAACACGTGTTTCTCGGCGGGATGAAGGCGCTCAACGAGGTCGAGATCAACAAGTTCGCCACCGGGTTCCTGGTTCACGATGTCGGCAAGGCCGAGGACATCGAATACCACGAGGGCGACGCCGGCTACGACCGCGAGACGGTGGAGCGCCACGTGAAGATCGGCTACCGCGCCGTCATGGAGAAAACGAGCTATCCACGGGAAGCGGCGCTTATCACCGGCTATCACCACGAGTACTACGGACACCCGGCGGGATACGGGTACTTCCGGGAGTTCCTGGATGCCTACAAGGAAGCCAACCCGGCGGCCACACAGGACTACATCATGTCGTACACGATGGAGCCGCTGATCGACTACCAGGTTCTGGCGTACTTCCCCGCGAAGATGCTCGAGATCGTCGACGTGTTCGATTCACTCACCGACCCGAATCGCCGGTACCGCTCTCCGCTCTCACCGGAGGATGCGATCGCGATGATCCGGCAACAGTTCGTCGTGGAGAACCGCAAGATCGATCCGATCCTGTTCAATCTGTTTGAAGAATTCTACGAAACGAAATGGTCCCGGCGCTGAGGCCGGGACCGACAGGTCAGTTTCCCAGCACCAGTCCGTCGAAGTAGCCGCGCATCGCCCCCACAAACTCCTGCTGTACCGCCTCTTCCATGTCACGATAGGCGAAGGACACCGCGGCCTCCCGGGAGACGCCGGACGCACGGCTCTGATCCTCGAACGTCACCAGCGTGCTGCCGTCGGGACCGGTCATGTCCAGTGTCAGCGTCCAGCGGACGGAGAGAAAATCCTCGTTGACCTCGCCGTCCTCGATCCGCATGGAACCGGTCACGCGCAGCACCGGGCTTTCGGCCCCCACCGGAAAGCGTTCCTCGCTAAGCGCTTCCCGCACCAGACCGGCGATACGCCCGGTCCCGTCGCCGTCAATCCTCACGGAGACGCGCATGCGCGAGGCGAGGTCCGCACGACGCTGGAGCACCGTGTCGGGATCGTACGGGAGTGACACCATCTCGCTGAAGCCCGGTGAGATGATGCGCAGCTGCCCGCGGAGCGACTCGTTTGCCGAGGCCACCACCGCCGCGGCGCTCACGTAGGCGTATTCCCGCACCAGTCCATCGCTGGCGCTCGCCTGGGTGAGGAAGCTCTCAACCTGGTCACCGTTGGTCTCGATGAGGTCCATGTACACGCGGGCGGTCGGCAGGCGTTCGATGTAGGCGATCACGTGGACCTGCCCCATGTCGTCGACCGCGGCCTCGCCGAACTGCACGTTGAGGAGCGTCTGGTTGCTGCGAACGTTGGTGTTCTGCGCCAGGCGGACCTGACTCTCGGACACCGTGCCCTGGGCACCCATAATCTCGCTGTAGCGCTCGCTGGTGCGGGCGTCCACGCGAATCTGCGCCTCGAACACCTGGGAAAGCCCCGCGAGAGCCTGCTGCTCCGCATCGCGCCGTGTATCGCCGGTGCCGATCGCCGTGAGGTAGGTATTGTCGGGGTAGACACTCTGCGGATTCAGGTACCATTCCGGAAGGTCGTTGGCGTTGGCCATCCCACCCCGGTCACCGGATGTGGTGGCACAGGATGCCAGCACCGCGAGGACCACCGTCGCTATGGCGATCCGTCCGGACCACGTTTGAATCGTCTTCATCGTCCGTTCTCCTGGTCAGTTGTTGTGAAACGAGGTCACGAAGTTGAGCTGCCCGGGTTGAATGTCCACCGGGCCGATGTTCTCCACGCGGAGCAGTCCGTTGCTCCCGTAGTACTCCACCTCGATCGTCCGCGTCCCCGGTTCGACGACCCATTCGCCGACGTACGCATACGCCGGGAAGTAGCGCGACACCCGGAGGTCAGCCTGTTCACTCGCGTCCACCGCCACGTCGGTGGCCACGGAGCCGATCAGCCCCGCGGCGAGCCCCAGCATCGATCCCGAGTTGGCACCGGCTTCCTGCATCTGCTCCTTGCCACGCTGTGCGGCGATGCCCTTCACGATCGTCCGGGTGACCGTCTTCAGAAAGATGAGCGGCTCCCGGACCTGAAACGTGTCCAGAGCCACCTGCTCCATGTTCTCGAGCAGATTCAGTTCGCCGAGGGGCTGGCCGTCGGCCACCACCCGGATGCGCTGCACATCGCTGCCGCGGAGTTCCATGCGCGGCAACTGAAACTTGAAGCGGTATCCACCTTCCACACCGGGATAGTAGAAGGAGGCGTAGCCCTCCGGCACCAGCGTGCCGGCGCTCCCCTCGGAGGCGGTCACGATCTCCACGCGATCGTCGAAGGTGACCACGTAGAGCGTCTCCGCCCGCTTGACCGGCGCCTCACCGGTGAAGGCCAGCACGCTCAGGCGGGCGCCCTTGTCCGCCGGTTGAGCGACGGAGCCGTCCAGGGGCAGCGGGAAATCGTACAGGTTGGCCTGCCGCGCGAACGCCTCCTGCAGCTCCTCCCAGTCGATCCGGGCGCCGTCGTAGTCACCGTCGGCGCGGTACATGATCAGGCTCAGGTAGCGCGCAAGTGCGCTGTTGTAGAACCGGCTTTCACCGGTGGTAAACTGAACCGACGCGTCCTCGCTGCGGCTGTATTCGGCGGCGAGCCCCTGGTACTTGTCTTCCAGCAGGTTGAGCTTGTTGTTCACCCGCCGGACCTCGACGAACGCCCCCTCGAAGTCATCCTGCTGAAGAAACGCCACCGCCTTGAACACATTGAGGTAGATGTCCTCAAAGTCCTCACCGGAGTAGTTCTGGGCGTTGTCGTTGAGCAGGAACGTCGCGGCGGTCTGGCTGATACTCTGGGTGAAATAGTCCTCGATCAGCCGTTCCGCCTCGTGGAACTGCTGCACGCTGGACTGGTACTGTCGGTCGTAGAAGTAGAGCATGCCGCTGTCGAGGTAGTACAGGACCTGGTCCCGGGGACTGTAGAGCTCGTCACGATTCTCCACGACCTGTTCCGCCGCCACACCGAAGTTGCCCTGGCGGGCGGCGTCGTCGATCTCTACGAACCGCGAGTTGCGGGTCGTCATGCACGAGGCCAGCATTACCACCGCGCCCACGATCGCCGTTGCGCGTACGATGCTCATGCCTGCACCCCGCTTCAGAAGCGTGCCCTGCGCTGCTCGATGATCTTCTTGATCTCCTTGGACCCGATCCACACCTTCTCGTTGGTCTCGATGCTGATCAGTTCCATGTCCACCTGGTAGAACACCGCGCGCTCGCCCTCCACGGCGTCAACGTTGGACGAAATCGACCCCTGGAGCATGAAGTCCGCGCCCGTTTCCTCTCCGAGACGGGAGATCGTCTCCTCGGAGGCCTGGGTCTGCTGGTCCATGCGTTCGTCGCGGATCTGGGCGCGTTCCTCGGAGGTCGCCACGAACCGCACCATGCCGCTGTTGATCAGCTCGCGTTCGATATCCTTCACGAACATGGAGGTATCGATGTGTTCGGAACTTCGGTTGCGGATCGCGCCGACGATCACCACCGGTTCGCGCTGCTGGTCGGACGAAAAGCGCTGCAGCCACGGTCGGTTGAGCATGTCGTCGATCATTTCCTCCGCCACCAGTCGGGCGTCGGTATCATTCCAACGGCCGCTGAGGTCGGTCTGTGTGTCGGCGCTGGTGCGCTGCACGGTCCGACTGGGTGTCATACAGCCGCTGAGAACCAGCGTCACCGCAAGACCGGCGATCAGTGCAAATCGTTTCGTAGTCATGATTTCGAGACCCTCCACTTCAGAGCATAGATATGCCCAATTTCTTTGTCAACAAAACGAGTTGAGTTCACCCAACGCGCTACTCTATAGTAGTGCATCATGCGACGCATATCAGCCCGGATAACCGTGATCGGCATCATTGCGGTGTTCGCCTCCTGCGCGACGCCGGCGCCGGCGCCACAGCCCGGCACCCCGGAGACCGACGGCCCGGGCCCCGGAGCCGCCGTCTCATCCTTTGACCTCCGGCCGCGGGGCGGCCAGCCGGTGTTCCTGGGCGTTTCCAACCGCCGTCGGGACCGGGACGAGGAGGTCGACGTGGCCGCCGCCCATGTGGCGGAACAGGCGTCACGGTATCTGCGCATGGCGGCGGTCTACCAGTACGTCACGCAGCGCGGGACCGACGGGTTCGGGTACCTCGACAACGTGGACACCAGCTGGAGTACCGACGCCGCCGATCAGCTCGTGGAGGACGTGGAAATTCTGGAATCGCGACAGGTGGACGACGGAACCCTGGTTCTTGCAACGGTTGCCGGGCTTCCGCCGGCACCGGAGATTCCATCGGCCCCGCTGCAGAGCGACGATACCGGCCGTCCGGCGTGGGTATCCCGGCCACCGCAGATCCCCGGGTATCTGGTCGCGGTGGGATCCACCCGGCGAAGTCGCACGCTGCGTGATACGATCGACAATGCGGATCAGGAAGCGCTGAAGGCGCTCCTGATTCAGGCCGGCAGCACCCTCCGGATGGTGGAGGACCGCCGGTCGGTCGAACAGCGGGGCACCACAAATACGATCACCAGTTCGGAGGAGGCGGAGGCGACGCTGCTCGGGTTTGCCGTCGTCGCCCGGTACGCATCCGCAGACGGCCGCTACCACTACAGCCTGGCGATTGCCAGGGAGGAGTAGCCTATGAACCGCCCACGCGCACTCGCCGTAACCGCCGTGGTGGCGCTGCTTTTCACGGTTCTGCCGCCGTCGGTGTTGCGGGGGCAGGAGATCGGCCGAATCGCCTACCTGGAAGGGGACGTTCAGCTTCTCCGGGACGGCGAGATCCTCGACGCCTACGATATCCGGGATGGTGAACCACTGCTCCAGCTGGACGTGATCCAGACCGGGTTCGACGGCTACGTGGAGGTGGAGCTCGACCGGCCCTCACCGTCCATCGTTCGCGTGAGAGAGAACTCGGCATACTACGTCGAGTTATCCGGCGACGGCGCCCGCACCGATGTCCGACTGCGGGTCCTCGCCGGACGACTGCAGATGGATGTGTCGTCCCTGACGGCGGGCTCAACACTCTCGGTGGAAACACAAACGGCCGTCCTCGGCGTTCGCGGCACCACCTTTGACGTCCTCACCGCCCCGGACGAAACGACCCTCTTCGGTGTCCGTGAGGGCCGGGTGGCGATCGCCAGCGCCGGAGGGCAGATCTCGGCCGCCGCCGGCCAGGCGGTCGAAGCCCCCGGCAGCGGCCGACCATCGCGGGAACCGGTGTCCGACGGTGATTTCGACGCCTACTACGCCCGGTGGACCGAGATCCGCCTGCAGGCGTTCCGCAGTGGGGCCCCGACCTTTGTCCGCGCCTACGTCCGGCGCTACCTCGATACCCGCGACACGTTCGACCGGGCGTACCGCGATTTGGTGGCGTTCCGACCCCGGCTGGAGGAGGCGCTCGCCTCCGAAGCGGGTTCCCTGGGCACGGACATGCGATTTCGCGCCGAAATGAGCCCCGCGATCATCCGGATGCGCAGCATTCTGCCGCTGTTCGAGACGACCGTATATCGGCTGCGGGAGCTGCAGCGCTTCCACTCCCAGGGGATCGGCAGGACGCAGATCGGCGAGCGCGACTCGACCACGTTCTTCCGCGCCTTTTCCATGGACGAACGGGAGCTCCTGCGCCGGCTGGCGGAGGTGCGCACGATCTTCCGGATGTACGGCGAGCTGGAGGACCGCAGTTTCGGCGGTCTCCCCGACGGCACCGGCGACAGTCCGTTTGAATCGGGCGGAAGCCTGCTGGACAGTATGCGGTTCTGACTCCACACTTGAAGAAGGAGGTGCTGCCCATGCAGACCACACGCCTTCTTCGCCTGCTTGACGCCGAACTCCTCGATGCAGAGGAGGATATCCGCGATCTCGAACTCACCCTGTCGCGACGCTTTGCGTCCATGGAAATCACTCCGTACGTGTACCAGGAAAACAGCGCCGTCCTCGAGTGGGAGCTTCACGGTCTGGCCCGGGTGCGCTCTGTGCTTCACGCGGTCCAGCCGTCGGAGTACGCGGAGACCACCGACCTGGTTGCGGCGATCCACGAGATGCTCCGGGACCAGGTTGATCACCACGGCATGCCCGGGGCGGTGGAGTCGATCGTCCGTCGCCGCCTGACACGTTTGCTGCCGCTGGTCGCCGAGGGCTGCGAATAGCGGCGACGGAACACGACACCGCAGCGCCACCCGCCCGGCGAGGACTTCCGCCTGCACCCCTCCTCGATTTTTCGTTGATTTCCTGACTATTTCGGTTTACTTTGTAGACAGAATCGGTCGGTCGGCCGACCGATAATATTCCACGAGGAGGCCCAGGCCATGGCACGGACACTCCCTGCCCGCATACTGGAATCGATCGGGCGCCGTTCACACCCGGCGTTTCTCAACTACCCCGACGACGACGGCGGGTGGCGGAACGTCTCCGGGAGCCAGGCGCGGGAGGCGATCCGGAACCTGGCTCTGGGCCTGGACCGACTCGGTATCCGCCGCGGTGAACGGGTGGGGCTGATCTCGCCACCCAGTCCGGAATGGCTGATCGTGGACCTGGCGATCCAGAGCATCGGCGCCGTCACCGTGCCGATCTTCAAGAAGATCTCGCCGGAGAGCTTTCGCCACGAGATCCGTGATTCCGGGATGCGCTACCTGTTTGTCGGGTACCCGGACGAAATACCGATGGCGGTGAAACACGGCGAGGGGCTCGCGGAGCTCATTACCTTCGGCTGCTGCACCGACAACGAACGCTACGACCAGCTCATGACGACCGGCGCCGAGCGTGCCGCCGAAGACCCGGACCGCTACGCCGCCCTCGTCGACGCCGGGTCGGGTACGGACCTGTGTACGATCATCTACACCTCGGGATCAACGGGGCTTCCCAAGGGCGTGGAACTGACCCATGACAACCTGCTGAGCCAGATCGACGCCTCGGGACGGCGGTTCTCGCTGGAGCCCGACTCCGACGTGGCGCTCTCGCTGCTTCCGCTGGCGCACATTTTCGAGCGGATGGTGGTGTACTTCTACCTCAGCCACGGGCTGCCGGTGTACTTCGTCAACGACCCCAAGCAGCTCACCACCTACGCGCCCCAGGTTCAACCCACGGTCATGACCGTGGTTCCCCGCCTGCTCGAAAAGGTGTACGTGAAGATTCGCGACAAAACCGACGACGCCGGGGGCGTGTCGGGCCTGCTGGCACGGAGTGCCCGCCACAGCGCAGAACGTCGGCCCGTCGACGCGCGCCGGACGCTGGTCGACCACCTCTACGACCGTCTCGTGTACCGAACGTTCCGCGAGGCGCTCGGCGGCCGGGTTCACACGATGATCAGCGGCTCGGCGAAACTCGACGCCGACATCTGCCGGTTCTTCATTAACATCGGGCTGCCGGTATTCGAGGGCTACGGCATGACCGAGTCCTCTCCCGTGATCGCCGTGAACTACGCCGGTCACCGGAAGGTTGGAACGGTGGGGCCACTGCTTCCGGGAGTCGAGGTGCGAATCGCCGCGGATGGCGAAATCCTTGTCCGCGGTCCCAACGTGATGCAGGGGTACCACAACCGACCCGACGCAACGGCCGAGACGCTTGTCGACGGCTGGCTGCACACCGGGGACCTGGGATCCCTGGACACCGACGGCTACCTGTCGGTCACCGGGCGAAAGAAGGAGATCTTCAAGAAGTCCACCGGGGAGTACGTCCCACCGGCGCCGATCGAACGGGCGATCGCGGAACACCCGGCGGTGGATACCGCCGTCATCTTCGCCGACAACCGCGTGTACGTCACGGCGCTGATCTTTCCGGACATGGAGAAGGTCAGGAACATGCGCGAGGAGCAGGGGTTCACGGCGATGAGCGACGGTGAGTACCTGGCATCTCGCCACCTGAAGGACGAGATCGGGAGACACATCGAGGAAGTCAACCGCCACCGGCACCACTGCGAAGAGGTGGTACGGTTCGAAATCGTCGATCACCCGGCGTCGATCGAGACCGGTGAACTCACACCCACATTGAAGGTCCGCCGGTCCCGCATCGAGGCGATGTATGAACGGGAGATCGAGGAGATGTACGCACAGATTGGAGGCACCACGTGAAGGAACGAATCGCGATTATCGACGGTATCCGCTCACCGATGGCAAAGGCGGGGACAGTTTTGAAAGACACCCCCGCCGACGATCTCGGCGCGGCGGTGGTTCGCGAAGTAATGAATCGCGGCGGCGTCGCCCCCGGCGAGATCGACGAGGTCATCATCGGAAACGTTGCGCAGCCGGCGAACGCCGCGAACATCTCGCGGGTAATCGCCCTCAAGGCGGGGCTCCCGATCGAGGTGCCCGCCTACACGGTGCACCGCAACTGCGCCAGCGGCATGGAATCGATCACCGACGCGGCGACGAAGATCTCCGCCGGCCGCGGGTCCGTCTATCTCGCCGGGGGCGTGGAGAGCATGAGCAACATTCCACTGCTGTTCAACCGCGAGTACACGGCGTTCATCAACCGCCTCATGCGGGCAAAAACGGGACGCGACCGCGTGAAAACGCTGCTCTCCTTCCGGCTGCGCATGCTCAAACCGGAGATCGGCCTGGTTCAGGGGCTCACGGACCCGGTCAGCGGCCTGATCATGGGCATGACCGCCGAGAATCTCGCCCGGGAGTTCCACATCACCCGGGAGGAGCAGGACGAGTACGCCCTTCGTAGCCACCAGCTCGCGGTGGAGGCGCGGGACGCTGGGCTCTTCGACGACGAGATCCTGCCGATTCCGCGCTACCCCGACTTTGCAGAAATGGTCTCCCGCGACGTCGGGCCCCGGGAGGGCCAGAGCATGGAGAGCCTCGCGAAACTGAAACCCTACTTCGACCGGCGCAGCGGGACGGTCACCGTGGGCAACTCCTCCCAGGTAACCGACGGCGCAGCGGCGGTACTGGTGATGGGCGAAAAGGAGGCGAAACGCCGGGGGCTCAAACCGCTGGGATACCTGCGGGACTTTGCCTACGCATCGCTGGAGCCGGAGCGCATGGGACTCGGCCCGGTGTACGCCACCGCCCGCCTCATGGAACAGACCCGATTCCGCATGTCCGACGTCGGGTACATCGAACTCAACGAGGCGTTCGCCGCGCAGGTCATCGCCTGCGAACGCGCCAGCGACTCCGACGAGTTCGCCCGCCGATATCTCAACCGAGATCGGAAGATCGGCGCCTTCGACCGTTCCATCATGAACCTTCAGGGTGGCGCGATCGCCCTGGGGCATCCGGTGGGCATGACCGGAACGCGGCTGGTACTGCACACGCTGCGGGAGCTCCGTCGACGGAACACATCGCTGGGGCTGGCGACGCTGTGCGTCGGCGGCGGCCAGGGCGCCGCGCTGCTGCTGGAGGCAGCGTGACGCCGATGCCGCTCACCGCACGACCAACGACTGGAGGAACGTCATGAACGCAACGACAGCAACCGACACTGAATCCACCACCGCCACCTACTTCACCATGGAGACAGACGAGGGCGGCATCACGACCCTCGTTTTCGACAGTCCCGACGGACGGGTCAACACATTCACCCGCGCCGCGATCGAGGAACTGGCGGAACACGTTACCGAGCTCGAACGCCGTGCCGCCGAGGGGTCCACCCGCGGGGTGATGTTCGCCAGCGGCAAGGAGGGAAACTTCATCGCCGGCGCCGACATACACCTGATCAGGGAGATATCGACCCCTCAGGAAGGGCGTGAGGCGGCGGCGGCGGGGCAGGCAATCTTCGCCCGGATCCAGGACCTGCCGGTTCCCACCCTCGCGGCGATCAACGGGAGCTGCATGGGCGGTGGCCTCGAACTGGCGTTGAGCTGTGACTACAGAACCGCAGCCGACTCGCCGCGCACCAAGATCGGACTTCCGGAGACGCAGCTCGGGGTCCTTCCCGGCTGGGGCGGCACGTTCCGCCTCCCGCGAACCGTGGGGTGGAAGCAGGCGACGAAAATGATCCTTTCCGGATCGCCGGTGGACGCCGGCCGCGCCCTGCGCCACGGCCTCGTCGATGCGGTGTATCCACCGGCGTTCTTCGACGAGTGGACCCGGGCGCTCTTCGGCCGGCTTCTCGACGGCGCCGATGATCGGGTGGCGCGAGGGCGCAGGAAGGCCGGGAAACGACGGTCGTGGATTCTGGAGAGAACGCCGGTGGGCCGTGCGCTGATCTTCCGCGCCGCCGCCGCCGACGTGAAGAAGCGAACCGGGGGCCACTATCCCGCGCAGCCGGAGGCGCTGCGCGTACTCCGGGCCACCACCGGCGGCGCCCTGGGCAACCGCCAGGCACGGCGCCGCGCCAACGCCCGGGAGGCGGGCGCCTTCGGGCGACTTGCGGCGACCGAGGAAAGCACCAACCTCACACGCCTGTTCTTTGCCCGGGAAGCGGCCAAACGGCAGGAGGCGCTGCAGTACGCCCGGACCGATCGTCACATCTCCCGCGCCGCGGTCCTCGGCGCCGGCGTCATGGGCGGAAGGATCGCCTGGCTCTTCAGCAGCCGCGACGTTCCCGTTGTCATGAAGGACATCGCGTGGGACGCCGTGCACAAAGGCTACCAGAGTGCCCGGGAGGTCTACGACCAGCTTCGCGCCCGGGGCAAGTACGACGACCGCGAGGTCAACCTCAAACTGAACGCGATTCACGGAGCGGTGTCCTACGAGTCGATCGGACGCCCCGACGTCGTGGTGGAAGCGGTGGTCGAACGCATGGACGTGAAGCGGCAGGTGCTCTCGGAACTGGAGTCGCACATCGCCGACGACACGATCGTCGTGAGCAACACCTCCGCGCTGTCGATCGACGGTATGGCCTCGGCCCTGCGCCACCCGGAGCGGTTTGCCGGGATGCACTTCTTCAACCCCGTCAACCGCATGCCGCTGGTCGAGGTGATCCGCGGCGAACGCACTGCCGACGCGGTCATCGGTGACGTGGTTGCCCTGGCCCTCAGGCTGGGGAAAACACCCGTGGTGGTCAAAAACAGCCCCGGATTCCTGGTCAACCGCCTGCTGCTCCCCTACCTCAACGAGGCGGCGGTCATGCTCGGCGAGGGAGTTGACTACGAGGCCGCCGATCGCCTCTTTGCCGACTTCGGGATGCCGATGGGGCCCTACACCCTCCTGGATGAGGTGGGGATCGATGTCGGCTTTCACGTCGCGGCGACGCTCAACGAAGCGTTCGGTGACCGCATGGCCACCGCGCCGGTCCTGGACGCGATCCGCACCGACTCCTCGCTCCTCGGGAAAAAGAGCGGCGCGGGGTTCTACGTCTACGAGAACGGGAAACGGCGCGACGCCAATCCCCGCATGAAAGAACTGATCCGGGGACACCGGAGCAGCAGCGGAGGCGGCGCACGCCCCGGCGACCGCGACATCTTCGACCGTGCGATGCTCAACATGGTCAACGAGGCCGCCTACGCCCTCGAGGAGGGCGTGGTGGGGTCGCCGGAGGAACTGGACCTGGCGATGATCATGGGAACGGGGTTTCCGCCGTTCCGCGGCGGTCTGCTCCGCTGGGCCGACCGTGAGGGCACCGGTGCGATCAGGGACCGTCTGCAGGACCTGCGCGCACGCTTCGGCGAGCGCTTCGCGCCGGCGCCATTGCTGGCGCAGTACGCCGACGAAGGTCGCGGGTTCTTCACAGCCGCCGACGGGGACTGACGCTGATGCGTTCCCTCCGGCGACCGCGACCGGTATGACCGCGACCCGGCGTCGCGCGATCACCGCGCCTGCCGGGGTGTTGGGTTGAACGGGGCGTCACGTTGAACGGGGCGTCACGGCGCGCATCACCGACCGGTGCGCGCGCTCACGCTCGCCGCCGGTCGGGGTGCCCGCCGTTGTCTGGACTTCCTTCGCCTCGGCGATCAGATACTCCATGAGGGCGCGCTCCTCGTCCCCCACCGGCGCGTTCCCGAAGCGCCACCGCAGGACGGCGACCGAACTCACCAGCCAGTAGAGGCTCGTACTGAGCAGCGTCATCCGCCGCAGGAAGAACTCGTGGTGCACGACCTCCTTCCCCCAGGTGACCAGCCCGTACCGCAGCAGCCGGCGGAAGAGTTTTTCACTCCGCCGGGCGGTGTTCATCGCCCGGCGCAGCACCGGGTCATTCCCCGCCAGTCGCGGTGACAGCACCGGTCGACTGAGGCGCAGAATCGCCGCCATCCGCGCCGGCACACCGGCTCCCTTCAGCATCTTTCCCACACGGCGGAATACCGTGAGGGGCGGGTAAATCGCGTGTATCTCGGATGTCCCCTCAAAGATCGTGGTCACGCGAAAGTCGCGCATGCGCTTCTCGTAGGGCATGGACTGGATGAATCCGGCCCCTCCCGCGGTCTGAAGAGCATCGTAGAGGGTGTTCCAGCACTCGTCGGTCCCGTAGCGCTTGGTATGGGAACTTTCCATCGCCACGTTCATCAACGGGTCCTGCTCGAGCATTCGCGCCGTGGCGAGGGTGACGTTCTCCGCGGCGAATGCGTGGGCCCGGGCACGAACGATCTTCTCCTGAATCAGTTCGAACTCCCGGATCGGCACGCCGAACTGGCGGCGCGTGGTGGCGCGGTGCTCCATGTCCGCCACCGACTGCTTCATGAGCCCGGCGCTGGCGGCACCCAGCCCCAGACGGCCGTAGTTCAGGATGTTCATGGCGATCTTGAACCCGTCGCCGGGCTCACCGATCAGGTTCTCGCGCGGCACGCGCACGTCCCGGAATCGGATGGGGGTGGTGGAACTGACCTTGAGTCCCATCTTCGGCATGTCCTTCCCCACCGAGACGCCGTCCCACGCGGACTCCACGATAAACGCCCCCATGTGGCCAGGGCGATTCTCCGGGTCGAGCTGAGCAAAGACCGTCATTGCACCGGCGTAGTTGCCGTTGGTGATGTAGGTTTTTCCCCCGTTGAGGACGTAGTGCGATCCGTCCTCCGAGAGGCGGGCGACGGTTTCGATGTGCTGGGCGTCGGAACCGGTCTTCGGTTCGGTGAGGGCGTACGCAAACACCATCTCACCGGACGCCGCCGGCGGAAGGTAGCGCTGTTTCTGTTCCTCCGACGCGAACAGAACGATGCCCTTGAGTCCGATCGACAGGTGCGCCAGCGGGATCAGCACCAGCGCCATATCCGATTTCGCCATCGCCTCCACCACCATGAGATACTCGGTGGTGGAAAACCCGAGACCGCCGTACGCTTCCGGAATCGTGAGACCGAAAATGCCCAGATCACGAAAGGACGCCATGAGTGCGTCGGGAATGCGGCTGTCCTTCTCCAGATCCAGCGGCCGGTAGTCCGCCACGATCTCCAGGTATCGCTGTACAAACCTGTCTACCTTTTCTCGGTCCACCGGTCGCTCCGGTGCCGAGAGGAGTTCCTCCCTGCAGGTGCCGTCGTACAGCGTCTCGAGAAAACCGATTCCCGCGTGTTCCATGTCGTGCTCCTTCGCCGCATCCGTTATTTCTGACTATTCAACTCTATTATCAACCTAACCCGGCCCCGCCGGACGGTCAACAGAAAAATCGTCCGGTTGACCGACCGAAAACGTGTAAGTACTTTCTGCAGCGCAATGTACGCGCATCCTCTGGTATTGATTCATGGCTACGGAGTCCGCGGGGCGTTCTGGAACGCGCTCCGTGCGGAGCTCACGGATTCCTTCGATCGCATCGAGACACCGGATATGAACATCCCCGACGTGAACGCCGGCGTCGCCGCCGTCGGCGATATCTGCAGGGAGACGAGAGCCGGCGCCGCCGGTCCGGTCACACTGGTGGGACACAGCCTCGGCGGTGTTCTTGCCGCCCTCGCTGCCCGCGACCTGGACCCGGACACGGTCTCCCACCTGGTGGTGATCGCGAGTCCCTTCGGGAACCATGTCGGCCGGGCGTTCGGCCCCATCACCCGCCTGCGGTTCGCCCTGGGCCTCATGGGACGGTCGGAACTGCGACGGCGGTTCTTTGGACGCGCCGTGCCCGAGGACGTCCAGAACGCGGTCTTTGCCACCGCCGCCGACGAAAGCTCCGCGTTGAAGGCGCTGGGCAGGCAGCGCCGCTGGTTCCACACCGACGCGTTTCCCGCCGGGGTGCCGCAACGGTCGCTGGTGATCGGGAGTGACGCGGACCGGATCGTCCACGGTGAAGAGGTCCGTGGGTTCGCGACCGCCCTGGACGCCGAGGTCACGGTGTTTCCCCGCGGGGAGGATGTCGGGCACGACGATTTCGCCGTGTTTCCCCCGGTGGCGAAACGGACGGCGGCGCTGATTCGCGGCTTTGTCCATCGGGGCAATACGGGCTTTACCGGGCACGGAGGTGTGTGAATCCGCGATCGCGCGTGTGCTTGACACCGGACGGCATTCGCTGTAGAAATACAGACCGTACGGCGCACCGCGCCTGCCAGTCGGGGGTGTAGCTCAGTTGGCTAGAGTACTTGAATGGCATTCAAGGGGTCACGGGTTCGAATCCCGTCACCTCCACGATTGGGACCGCCCCTCCGGGCGGTCTTTTTTTTTGGTTTGCACTCCGGGCTGTATACAGAAGAATGTTGCAGATCGGGAGGTATGTGCTGACCCCGTCAGGAGTTCGGGCCGCGGGGGCGTCTCAACAGCCCCAAGTGTTTTCCGGACCGCGAGTTCGCAGCCGTTTTGCAACAACGTTCTGGATACAGCCCCCGGGACCATCAATCGCGCAGTCCGAGCACGGCCAGCTCCCGACTCACCCGCAACTCACCGAAAACAACACCGACGGCGTGCGGATTGCCCGGAAGGCGCAACGTGCTGTCCACAAACGTTGACGGCACGCCGTCCAGCAGGGGCGTCTGCCCGCCGGTCTCCAGGTCGAGCACCGCGTTGTGAAACACCAGCCGCGTTCCACCGTCCCACCAGGTCGCTGCGAGCTGCCGGAAGAGCCGTGCATCCAGGCCGTTCCGCACGGTCACCGCGCTGTCCGGGAGTCGGTACCGGTGTCCCTCTGCCGTCAGTTCAACCTGCTGGACTTCGGACCCCACGTACAGGACCGACAGGCGCACCGGGAGACCTCCGTCACCGCCTGAGGCCGGGACGGTCCACCGAAGGTCCCACCGACGCGGTACGGTAACGTTCGCGAATCCGGGTCCGTTGTCATCAACCTCGTCGTCGGGATTGCCGCTCTGCTCCAGATCTGCAATCGCCGGCGGACTCGTCGCGATCGCAGTGAAGCGTTGCGTTCCCTCCCCGATCGCGGTCACGGTCCCCGTCGTCAGATCAACTCGATCGACCCGCATCACCGAATCGATCCGGCCGTCGCGACTGTCTCCGCGGGCGGCATACACGAGCGCCACGGTGGTTTCGTCGATGCCGACGATCCCCACCAGCTCCGGGGCAAACGGGTCGGTCGCCGAGAGCGCTACGGGAGCAGGGACGGCCGCCGCGAACGCGGTGGCGGCTGCGGGGGTGAACGCCGGATTCACGGTGGCGTTGTTCCGTGGCTCGAGGGTCGCGCACCCTGCCAGCACAAGCGCGAGCCCCGCCAGAATCATCTGTTTCATACATCTAAGCTACCAGCGGCTTCACGCGCCGGCAATGCTGAACACGTCTCCGCTTCATGCTATAGTTGAGCCATGGCATCTTCTTTCGACACCAGTGACAATCTGTTCGTCTCCGACGAGACCGAAGAGGCCCCGGACTTCGAGGCGCTCTTCGACGAACCCGCCGCCGAGGGGCTGGACGACGAAAACGGTGGCGGGTCGACCGCCGACGACAGCCGTTTCCAGCGTGTCGAGAACGTTACAGAGGAGCCCAAGCACTACTTCCGCAACGCCAACTACTACCAGGAGGCGCTCACCGGGGAAGGCGAGATCGCGAAACGCCTCCACAGCACGCTCGCACAGTTCCTGAAGGCGGACAATCCTGAGGACCGGTCCCTGTACCGCAACCGGCTCATTCCGGTGTACTGGGAGCTGACACGCTCCATCGCTGCCAAAGCCTACGCGGGCCTGCCGGATCCCAAAAAGCTGGTGCTGCGTTTCGGTGTTCTCCTTCCGACGATGCTGGACAAGGACCAGCGGCTGATGATCGCGCAGATCATCGATGCGAACGAGCTGGGGGAGCCGATCCACTACGTGGACGAATGGCTCGCCATGGTTGCGCGGGGTGAGATCAACGCCTCAGCAACCGACGAGACCAAACCCCAGGCGGGGAAGGAAGCCAGCAAGGTAGGGCGCCAGCTCGAAAGTGCCCGCGGCAAGGTCGAGGCGCAGATCGAACTGATCCGCACGCGAAACCGCGAGATGGCGGAGCAGGAGAGCAACCTCCAGCGCTTGGTGCGTGAGCTCGTGGACCGCGAGAGTCGCGCCGAGGCAAACGGCGAGAAGGGACCGTACAGCGAAACCCAGCGCGGACTGTTCTCCGACATCTCCACCGAGCTGCGGCGACTGAGCAACCAGGGCCGGGAAATGAGCCGTTCGTTTGCCGAACTGGAGCGCTATCAGGACCAGTACAACGACCTTCGCAGCCAGGCAGAAGCGATGGGCGACGTGGTGGAGGAGGTCGATACCAAGGCGGCGGAAGAGGAGATGGGCACCGTCCGGCAGATGGCCAAACTCTGCGTGGGACGCCAGGGCAACCACTTCCCCCTGCTCTACAAGCAGTACTTCCGGAGCGGTCTCGGCAGTGTGGCAACCCGGGAAAACGTCAACAACGTGCTGGCGGACGTGGAACGTCTGGACCCGGGCATCTTCGAACGGACGTTCAAGCAGAAGACCACGCGAATCGTGCCCAACGTGATTCTGGTTCCGTGCTACGGAGACGTCGGGATCTGCTGGGAACCGTTCGAGCGCTACAACCGCGCGACCAGCCGCGGGCGTCTGGCGATCCCCATGTTTCCGAAGGATCTTCGCACGGCGGTCATTTCGGCGCTGGGGGACCTGCGCTGGCAGGTGGCCAAGGAGAAGGCCGCCCACTACTGGATGGAAGAGGGACTCACGGGTTGGTACTACCAATGGTTCACCGAGCAGAAGCTCAAGGGTGACGTGAAGGATCAGTTTATCCAGGACTACAGCCTGTGGATCGGAAAAGAGAGCGAGGGCACGCAGAAGCTCGACCGCGAGGTACGCGGTATTTTCTGGCGCTACATGCCGTTCCCGCAGGACGTCAAGGACGAACTCAAGAACCGCGGGTTCGTGTACCAGGAGCTGTACAAGAAGGATCAGAACCGGGCGATGTCCGACGGGTACTGATCAGCGACGGCCCTGGCCCTTGCCGAAGATCGGTCCGAAGTACTGCTCGAGGTTGTACTTGTTGGAAAGCCACCGCATAAAGCGGTGGTAGACCACGTAGGTAAGCACCACGGAGCCGACAAACAGAATCAGCAGGATGATCTGGTTGGCCCCCGGCGGGAGCTGGGGTGCCAGAAAGCGCGCGAACAGCACCATCAGGACCCCGAAGATCAGAACCATAGCCACAATATTCACGATCGTTGCCGCGAGGATGAAGAGAATCGAATTCAGTCGTTTGTTCATGCCTGTCCGTCCGAAGAAAAAAACATTGTGAGAACCAGAAGCACCCCCCCGACCACAACGCTGGAGTCGGCAACGTTGAAGGTTGGCCAGCGCTCCAGGCCGAAGAGACCGTAGAACTTCACATCCAGGAAGTCCACCACCCCCTGTGGACGGAACACGCGGTCGATGATGTTCCCCACACCGCCGCCGATGATCGCCGCCACATACCAGCGTTGCGTCCTCGTGAGATCGCGACTGCGATACAGAGAGCCGACCAGTACACCCAGCACCGCGACGGGAACCGCCACAAACAGCGCTTTCCGCAGCCAGAACGGCAGACCGTCACCAATGCTGAAGGCGATACCCAGATTGCGGGCGTGAATGATCCGGAAGAAATCCCCCAGAACCTCGATGGAGAACCCGGTGCGATAGTAGAGCGGAACGTGCGCCACGATGATCGCTTTGGTGACCTGATCCACCAGAACGATCGCCGCCGCCAGGATCAATGGGGTCCACAGCTCACGCGGAGTCGGGGCACCGCGCAGCCCGTCTCCCCCCGCCGACCGCGCCGGGCGGGTTTCAGAGTCCTGTCGGGACATCGAGAAAAGCAGTTTCCAGACCGGACTCGTCCGCGAGCATTCTACCGACACGCTGTACTCCCCACACTTCCGTTGCGTAGTGCCCGCCGAAAATAGCATTGATCCCGGACTCGCGGCAACGATGGTACGCGATGTGGTTTGCATCGCCGGTGATATACAGGTCGAGTCCCTGTTCGATCGCCTGGTCCACCTCCAGCGGCGCACCGCCGGAGATGATACCGACTGTCCTGACCGCCTCCGGTCCGAACCGCAGGACCGACAGCGGGCGATACCGCTCTCCGAACAGCGTGTCCACAACCTGGTCCACCGACACGGGAGCGGGGAACTCGCCGGCGACGCCGATCGGGAGACCCTTCACCAGCCCGAAGGGTTCCACCTCCCGGAGCGCAAGCGCCTCGGCCATGCCGGCGTTGTTCCCGAGGGACAGGTGGGCGTCCAGCGGCAAGTGGACGGCGTACAGCGCGATGTCGTGCTCCAGCAGGAAGCGGATACGCCGCGAATGCTCGCCGGTGATCACCTGCTCCCGCCCCCAGAAGAGCCCATGGTGCACGAAGAGCAGGTCGGCCCCCCACTCCGCGGCGCGCTCAAACGTCTCCATGGCGGCATCCACCGCCACGGCGACACGGGAGACGGTCTGGTTGAGGCGGTCAACCTGCAGACCGTTTTTGGATCCGTCGATGCGGGCGAACTCGTCGATCGGCAGCGTCGCGTGGATCAGGTCGTCAAACTCGGTCAGTGTCATTCGGCGCCGTCCTCGTAGCAGCCACCCTGGGCGCACAGGAGGCGCGCGGTGGGCTCGTCGACGATCAGTTCGGTCATCATCCGCGCCTGCAGCGCCGCCAGGAGTCCCGGCACCTTGTTGCGGCCGCTGACAACGCAGATCGCACGGTCAACCTGCCGATACAGAGTCAGCGGCGGACCGCTGGCCCGCTGATTGAGCGGTATGTCATCCCAGGTACCGTCCTCACGGAAGAACACCGTGGCCAGGTCGCCGATGACGTCCTCACGGTGCAGTTCCTCCATGTCTTCGGGGTCGAGATATCCTTTTGAGTACACGTGGCTGGGTACGCCGGCGTCGACGGCACCGATGCTGTACAGCAGGATGTTCGCATTCTGCTGCAGGTCGATGATCCGCCGGACGCTGCGTTCGCGCCACATCGCTTCCTTGGTTTCGCGATAGTCGAAGAAGGTCGGCACCGGAAACAGCATGACACTCGCCTCGTAGTTCTGGGCGAAGTGCTGGAGGATGTTTGCCGCGTAGCGGTTGTCCGGGGTGTAGGTGTTGCCGGAACCGTTGAGCTGAACGATTCGCAGCCCGGGCACCCGCTTGGGGATGAGATCGCTGGCGATTTCGCTGATCGTGGTACCCCAGGCGATTGCCAGGATCTGCCCGCTCTGCAGGATCGTGTTGAGGTAGTTGGCGGTGTACCGCGCGACGCGCTCGAGCCACACCACCTCTCCCATAAGTTCCGGCGCGGGAACGATGTGCACGGCGTCGAGGCCGAAACGTTCCTGGATCTGCGTTTCCAGCGGCGACAACGCCTTCTGCACATTGATGATACGAATCTCGACCATACCGCTGGTGCGGGCGTGGCTCAGCAGACGGCTGACTTTGGGTCGCGAGAAGTTCATCTCCTTGGCGATCGCCTCGGTGGTGAGCCCCTGATAGTAGTACATCGTAGCTACCTGCAGAGCCTCCTGGTAGATTCGGTCCTCGGTGTTCATAGCTTATGTGCAGAGTGTAATTCCTCAGATGAACAAACGCAATGCTCACGCACGCGTGCGCCATCCTCTCGTTCGCCGATCGTGGCACCGGTGGGCGCCGGCCGCGGCACCGGCGGGCGCCGGTTGTCGACAGTTCGCCCGCGGGGCTATACTCCGCGCTATGCACGCAACCATGCGCTTCCGGCTCGAACCCGAGGTAGCGCGTTTTTCCATTTCCCCCGACGAAATCGGGCCGGTTGATGTCAGACCGGCCCCCAGAACCCCCGGCCGCGTGATCGGCCAGCCCCGGGCGATCGAAGCCCTGAAGCTGGCGGTGGCGATCCGGGCCAAGGGGTACAACGTGTTTGTGGCGGGGCTTTCGGGGACCGGCAAACGAAGCACCGTCATGCGCTTTCTCAAGGAACAGCCGTTTGACCCCACCCGTCTGCGGGACATGGTGGCGGTGAACAACTTCTCCCAGCCGGATCGGCCGCGGATTCTCTACTTCTCACCCGGCGACGGTCGCCGATTCCGTCGCCGCATCGCCGACACCGTGAACACGCTTCAGGAACAGCTTCCCACGACGATGGATCAGGGCACGTTCCGCGAACAGCGCGACGCGATCATGATGGACACCGAACGTCGCGAGGCGGACGCCCTCAACGAGTTCGAATCGCGTCTGAACCAGGAAGGCTTCACGATCGTCCAGGTGGGCGAGGCGGGCGACCAGCGCAGCGACCTCAGCGTCCTGGTGGACGACCAGCCCGTGGCGATGGACGAGTTTGGCACGCTGGTCCAGGAGGGTCGCTACTCGGAACGCGACTGGAACCGGCTCCGGCGGCGCTACTACCAGCTCATGGATGAGATGAACCGCATGTTTGTCTCACTCCGCGGTGAACGCGTCGCCGCCGACGCGCGCCTCCGGGAACTGCAGCGCGAGGCCGCTGCCCCGGCGATTCACGAGGCGATCGCCGCAGTCCGTGGCGACTTCGTCGGAGACGAGATCATGGCGTTCCTCGATCGGCTGGAGGAGGACATCACCGAGAATCTTGCCCTCTTTCTGCCCGACGATCCGGAGAAGGAGCAGGACCGGCAGCTGGAACTCCTGCGCTACGGTGTGAACGTGCTCGTCGACCACGCCGACACGCAGCAGACCCCGGTGATCTTCGAAAGCCGCCCGGACTATCACAAGCTGTTCGGCACCCAGGAAATGAACCCGGACCACGACGGCCACCACGGATTCCTCTCGTTGCGCAGCGGCAGTCTCATGGCCGCCTCCGGCGGCTATCTGGTCCTGAGGGCGGAGGACGTTCTCAACCAGGAAGAAGTGTGGCACGGTCTGAAACGGGCGATCCAGGACGAGGTAACCGAGATCCGCACACCTCCGACGCCCTACGGTCCACCGATGCAGAGCCTCAAGCCGGACCCGGTGGAGCTGCACGTCAAGGTGATCCTCATGGGCAGCGAACACATCTACGATATCCTTTTCTACCAGGACGAGGAGTTCGGCAAGCTGTTCAAGGTGCTGAGCGAGTTCGACTCGGTGATGGAGAACACGCCGGAAACGCGGCGTGCCTACATGGACTTTATGCACATGATCACCGAGGAGGAAGGCCTGGTCCCTGCCGATCAGGACGGTATGGCGGCGGTCCTCGAGTACGGCGTGCGCCTGAGCGAGTTCCGCGACAAGCTCAGCACGCGGTTCTCGCTCATCGCCGACCTGCTGCGGGAGGCGAGTCACTGGGCTACCACCGCCGGCCGCACCACCCTGGATCGGGAAGCGGTGGAGCAGGCGCGGGACGTCCGCCGGTTCCTCCACAACCTGCCGGAGGAAAAGTACGACGAACAGATATCCTCCGGCGAGATGATCCTGCAGGTGGACGGCTCCCGCATCGGGGCGATCAACGGCCTGTCGGTGCTGGACCGCGGGTACTACGCCTTCGGCCGCCCGATGCTCATCACCGCCCGCGTAGCGCCGGGAACCGACGGCATCACCAACATCGAACGCGAGAGCGGGCTCTCCGGCGAGCTTCACGACAAGGGTGTCTACATCATCCAGGGATTCCTGCAGGCAACCTACGCCACCGACTTTCCGCTGGCGGTGAACGCGAGCATCGGATTCGAGCAGAGCTACGTGGAGGTGGACGGGGATTCGGCGTCGTCGACGGAGGTATACGTCCTCCTGTCGGCGATCGGCAACCTGCCGCTGCGACAGGATGTTGCCGTCACCGGCAGCGTCAACCAGTTCGGCCAGATCCAGCCGGTCGGTGGGATCAGCGAGAAGATCGAGGGGTTTTACGCCACCTGCCGGCTCATGGGGCTCACCGGAACGCAGGGCGTGATCATTCCCCGGACAAACATCCAGAATCTGATCCTCTCGCGGGAGGTCCAGACCGCGGTGGAAGAGGAGCAGTTTCACATCTACGCGATCGATACCGTGGACGACGGGATCGAGATCCTGACCGGCAAGCCCGCCGGGGAGCGGCAGAACGACGGCCACTTCCCGCGGAACACCGTGAACGGAATCGTCGAACGGCGACTGCGGCAGATGGCGGCGCAGGTCAAAGACTTCTCCTGACCACGACGTTTGTTGCGCCCGGCACAATGGCGCGTCTATACTGGGTAGCATGAGCCAGGATCAGGCGCAAAAAGTACTCGAGCGTGCGCGGGACGCCGCGCGCAGCCAGAAACCGTTCGTCATCAAGAGTTACAAACTCCCCCCCCAGACCGAGGCGCAGATCGAGGAGGCACTGGGCGTATTCCTGTCGGAACTCGACCGGGACGTTCTGAAGGACTCCCTGGCGTACTGCCTCCGGGAACTGTCGGTAAACGGGAAGAAGGCGAACACCAAGCGGGTGTACTTCGAAGAGAAGGGCCTCGACCTCAACGACGATAACGACTACGCCACCGGCATGACGACGTTCAAGAACGAGACGCTCGACAACATCGCCTACTGGCTCGAAAAACAGGAGGAGGCGGGGCTGTATGTGAAAGTTGTGTTTCACATACAGGGCCGTGACCTGCACATCAAGATCGGGAACAACACCCTGATCACCCGGAGGGAACAGATCCGGATCTACGACCGCATCGCACGGTCCCGGGCGTTCCGGACAATGGAAGAAGCGATGACCTCGGTCCTGGACGACAGCGAGGGCGCCGGACTGGGAATCGTGATTCTGGTGCTGATGCTCAAGAAGATCGGCCTGGACGAGGAGGCGTTCGACATCGACGTGGAGGGCGACGAGACGGTGGCACGCCTCATCATCCCCATGGACCAGGCCAAGGTGGAACACCTGACCGACGTGTCCCGGGAGCTGGCGGAACACATCGAGTCGCTGCCCCAGTTTCCCGAAAGCATCCTGCAGCTTCGCACCATTCTCGATGACCCGGACGCCGAGATGAACGAGATCGCCCGCGTCCTGGGGCAGGATCCCTCCCTGACGGCGGACCTGCTGCGCACGGTGAACAGCGCCCGGTACATGCTCTCGCGCCGCATGGACAACGTGGTTGAGGCGGTGAAGGTCGTTGGGCTTCGGGGCCTGCGCCAGATGCTCTACAGCTACGGCACGCAGCGCATCCTCGGCGACGGGTCGGAAAACGAGGTGTCCCGCCACCTGTGGGAGCACAGTCAGCGAACCGCGTTTTTCGCCTACGGCATCGCCCGCAACGTCTACAAGCGGAAGGACATTCTGGACGACGTCTACGTGGGCGCAATCCTCCACGACATGGGCAAGATCGTCTTTTCCAACCTGCATCCGGACGTCGTGCAGCACATCCAGGAATTCTCGCGGAGCAAGGGAATCCCTTCGACCGTGTTCGAAGAGATGAGCAACGGGATCGACCACGCCGAGGTGGGGGCCCGTCTGGCCGAGCGCTGGAACTTTCCGGATATTCTCGTGGCGGCGATCCGGTACCACCATACGCCCCTGAAGGCGCCGGCGCAGTCCCGCGACGTGGTGGCGGTGATCTACGTCGCCAACGAACTGTCGCACCTCACCGAACACGAGTACGACCAGATCGACAGTCGTGTCCTTCGCATGATCGGCATCAACAGCCGGGAACAGCTGCAACAGATCCACTCGCGCCTCGGCGACCAGTACGACCGCGAATTTGCACGTCTGGAGCGGGAGCGGTAGCGCTTCCGGGGAGGGCGACGCCCCACGCCGATCGACGCCGACCCACTCACCGTCACACGAAACCCGTTGACCCCTCCGGTTGTTTATATTATTTTTTATATATAACAACTACCACAATGGAGGGCGGTGATGGCGATTACCGTATACACGACCCCCAGTTGCAGCTTCTGCAACAAGGTCAAGAAATACCTGAAGGAGCACCGGATCACCTTCAGGGAGTACAACATCCAGAAGGACCAGCGGCGCGCCGAGGAGATGGTCAAGAAATCGGGGCAGATGGGCGTGCCCGTCCTCGATGTGCATGGTAAGATCATCGTGGGATTCGACGTTCCCAAAATCGAGAAAGCACTCAAGAGGTAACATCCATGGCTCATACCGATGCCCGATGGCGTGGGGACATGTCATTCGAACTCGAACTCCAGGGGTTCAAGCAGATCGTGGACGCCGACCCCAGCGTCGGCGGCAAGAACCAGGGTCCCACGCCCAAGGCGCTGATGCTCAACGCCCTCGCCGGCTGCACCGGCATGGACGTGGTGGCAATCCTGAACAAGATGCAGATGCCCTTCGATCGCTTCGAGATCAAGATCGACGGCGAGACCACCGATTCCCACCCCAAGGTGTTCGGCAAAATCGACGTCGTCTACCAGTTCTGGGGATCCGAACTCGACGAGAGCAAGATCGAAAAGGCGTGCAAGCTGTCGCAGACCAAGTACTGCGGCGTCTCGGCTACCCTTCAGGAGGCCGGCGAGGTCAACTGGCGGATCGAGCTCAACCCGTAGCCGCGTACCACCACGACAGACAGATCCCCACGGCGACCCCGACGTTTAGCGACGTTTTCGGGCCGTCGTGGGGAATCGATACAACCCGCCCCGACCGCCTGGCGGGCTCCAGAATCTCCTCGGGAACCCCCAGTTCCTCGTGCCCCGCGACCAGTATCCCCGCCGGCGGGAACGCAAACCGATTCACCGGTGTTCCACCCGTTTCCAGCACAATCTGAATGGCCGCTGCGTCGGATGGTGCGGCGGGCGGGGTGATGGCGGGCGGTTTGATGGCGGGCGATGTGATCGCGCCGGACGCAGCGAGCAGGTCACACGCCTCGCTCACGCCACCCCGAACCACCGGTACCAGACGCGCGCCTCCCATCGCAGCTCTGGCGAGCCGCGGGTGGTCCACTGCGGGAGCCGCCTCCCCCAGAACCACGCCGGCGACACCGTAGGTGGCCGCGGTTCGAACGATGTTCCCGACATTGAACGGCGCCCGGATATGCGGAAGCCACACGACTACCGGCAATGCCGCCGGAGGAGACACCGGAGACGGAGTTTCCCGGCGCCCATCGGTGGCTGACCTCGCCTCACCACCGGCGCCGCGCCACTCCCCGTCGACCGGGTCGATCCCCGCTTCCCGTGCCAGCGCTTCCAGCAGCGCCGCCCGGCGCCGCGCCACGGGCAGCCCGCCGGAGCCCACCTCCTCCGCCAGGCGCCAGGCGGTGCCCAGGTCGCCGGCGGCGAGACACACCTGCGGCGGTCGTCGCGTATCGGCGGCGAGGTCGTCCACGATGCGGCGGAGGTACGCGTCGGGCGTCGCGGTGGCTCCACCCGTGAGAAGGTCGCGGACGTAACGGTATCGTGCGGTCGGCGACAGCGACCGCACCCGGGAGAGCGACAGACGGGGTTTCATGGAGGCGCGATCAGAACGCCGCCGCCACCAGCTGCTGCAGGTCCGCCCCCGACACTCCGCCGGGGACGTTGCTGAGGAGCGGAAAATCGGTGGCGTCCTCCGCCGCCAGGCTGAGATCGTCGACGGTCACGTCCAGATCGCGAAGTCGCGGCGGCAGGTCGAGCTGTGTCAGGAGCTTGCGAATTCCCCGGGCGGCGCGCGGCGCGTCGTCGGCAGCGATGATGCGTTCCACCGGCTCGTCGAGGGCCGCGGCAACCCGCGCCGCCTTTTCCACGTTCCGCGGCGTGAGAAACTCCACCACGTGGGGCAAGAGAATCCCTGCGACCCACGACTTGGGCAGACTGAACCGTCCGTTGATCGCGTACGCCAGGCCGCCGCCGATCCCCTGCCCCGTCACGGACAGACCCATCGCGGTAATCAGGCCCGCCTCGGCGGCCTGCATGCGAAATCGTCCGTCGGACGGATTCTTGACGCCGGCGAGGGCGGCGGCGTGGAGTTCACGCGTGGCGCGCAACAGAAGCGTATCGGAGAACATCGTACTGGTGGGGGCGTAGTACCCCTCCACGGCCGCCAGGAGGGTGTCCATGATCGCCGCCAGGGCGTACTTGCTGGATAGTGTCTGGGTGAACGCGGTGTCGATGACCGCCGCCTGCACCGTTCCCGGGGCGATGTGAACCATCCGCGCACGGCCGGCGAGGGTGTCGTTGATGACCGCTTCCGGTCGCATGAGCAGGTGGTTGCGGTAGGAGGAGGGAACCTCGATGTAGGGGATGGAGGACCCCGGCACGTGCCCCTCCATGAGATCACCGATCCTCTTGCGGTCCGCCGCCACGTTGGCCACGCAGCGGGCGATCGACAGGACCCGCATGCCACCCAGGCCGATGACAGACTGAGCCTTGCTGGCGCGGGCCAGCGAGGCGATGTCGTCCACCGTGGACGCCGGCGATCCGGGCATCAGTTCGTCGTAGATCATCGTCTCCACGCCTGAGCGCTTCAGGATCTCTACCACCCGGCTGATATGCTGCCCCTCGTGGAGTACGGACTCCGAGACGATGAGGGCGCGGGTACCGATATCCCTGGCGATCTGGCCAAGTTGGGGGAGGACATCCTGGCCGAAAACAATCGACGATGGGACCCTTAGTGAAAACGTCTGCATGCTGGTCGTAATCCCATAAAAAAAGCAGTGCTACTATTGTATAGCACTGCCGCTCCAGTTTCCAAACGGTGACTGGGGATCAGTCAACGTCAAAGACGGACAAAATCTCGTTGGCGACGGCGTCCACGACGCGGTCATCGATGTAGGAAGGATCCTGAAGTCGGGCCTTGACTTCCTCGACGCGATCCTGGCGGATGTCCGGCAGGTTGCGAACGTCCTCAACCGCCTGCATGATCTCCGATCGCAGTTTGGCCTCGTTGGACACGGAAATGGAATCGCCGGTCTGAGATGCGTTGGGTTTGTTGACCTTTTCTGTTTTGTTGAACCTCTGAATCGGATCAACCGGCCCAATTCCTTCGATTGTCATCGATTGGTCCTTCCTTTCACCCTAATTATCGGCGTCCTACCCTATAATGTTAACGGCTTTTGCCCGTCCAAACAAGGACGGCGAACTCACCGCGGGTCGGAATTCCACCATTCGCCAGCATTTCTGCGACATCTTCAACCGTTCCACCGACGATCTGCTCGTGCAGCTTGGTGAGCTCGCGGCCGACCACGACCTGAAACCCCGCCGCGGCCTCCCGCAGTTCATCGAACAGCTTCCCGATCCGGTGCGGTGACTCGTACAGGACGAAGGGGTCGCCGCGGCCGGCGAGTTCCGTCAGTCGCCGCACGCGTTTGGCCCCCTTTGGAGGCAGAAATCCTTCGAAGAACCAGCCGCGACCGGCGACGCCACTCACCGAGATCAGTGCCGTCACGGCACTGGCCCCCGGAATCGGTACGACGTCGTGCCCCGCCTCACGGGTGGCCCGAACCAGACGGCTGCCGGGGTCGCTGATCCCCGGCGTTCCGGCGTCGCTCAGATATGATATATCGGCGCCATCGTCGAGAAGCTGTAGCACCCGGGGGATGCAGCTGGCGGAATTCTGGCCCCGGCAGCTGTGGAGCGGGAGCGAAATCCCCAGATGCGACATCAGTTTCCGGCTCTGGCGCGTGTCCTCGCAGAATACCGCCCGGGAGGCGGACAGCGTCTCCACCGCCCGGTAGGTGATATCGCCGAGGTTGCCGATGGGAGTTGCGATAATGTAGAGGCGCCCCATACAATGACTGTACCCTGAACACGGGAGGTTCGTCATTCAGATCGTCCTGCTGGTGGCCCTTGCCCTGGTGGTGGTGGCGCTGCTCATCAGTCTTATCCATCTCCATCGTCGGGACTACTCCGCCCTCTCGGACCACATGGCGGGCCGCTCCCGCGGTCAGCTCACGGTCATGAAGCCCTGCCCGATCTGCGGAACCCTGCTCGAACCCGGTGAGCGGGTCCACACCGTCGTGTTCAGCGGGGAGCCGCCCGGGCGTCGCCGCAGCGACCGCGAACGGCCACAGGACGCGCTGGTCCACATGTTCGGGTGTCCCTACTGCTACCCCGCCAACCCCCGGGTGGAACGACACTGCCCGGTCTGCAAGAGAACGCTCCCGGACGACGGATTCGTGGTCGCCCGGATGTTCACAAAAAACCAGAGAAAACACGTCCACGTCCTCGGATGCACCGAGTGTCGCTCGGGGTCGGTGACGCAACGCGACCGACAGAGCGGGTGATACCGTCGGACGGCGGTGCGGCGGACACTGGCGTCGGCACGCATCGGGAGGCACCCGCAGGCACTGGCGTCGGCACGCGGGGTGCGTGTACGATAGCGTCATGGAAGAAACCATTTTCGACAAGATTATCGCCGGGGACACCCAGGCGGACATCGTCTTCCAGAACGACCACGTGGTTGCGTTCAGGGACATCAATCCCCAGGCGCCGGTGCACGTTCTGGTGGTACCGCGCACGCGCATGAAGAGTATCGCCGAGAGCACCAGCCACTCGCCGGAGGTGATGGGCCACATCATCCACGGCATCGCGGAAACCGCCCGAACCCTCGAACTGGAGGAGAACGGGTACCGCGTGGTGTTCAATACCGGCCGCGACGCGATGCAGACCGTACCGTACATCCACGCCCACATCCTTGCCGGGCGCAAGCTGGGGTGGCCGCCGGGCTGATCTGTCAGTAGCTTGCAGCCATGGACTACCGGTGGCACCAATCCATGGCCTATATCGACGCGTCGGAATGGAACCGTCTCGCGGAGACCGCGTCGACCCCCCTCATGAGTCACGAGTGGCTTCGGCACCTCGAGGACAGCGGCAGCATCGTCCCCGGCGCCGGGTGGACGCCGAGCCACCTCACCGTCCACGAGGGTGGCGATATGGTGGCGGCGCTTCCCCTGTACGTGCGCACCAACAGTTGGGGAGAGTTCGTCTTTGATTTCGCCTTCGCCGAGGTCGCCGGCGAGCTCGGCATGAGCTACTACCCCAAGATGGTGGGCATGAGCCCCGCCAGCCCCTCGCCGGCGTTCCGCATCCTCACCGTCCCGGGACGTGAGGACGAGCTGGCGGAACCGATCCTCAAGGCGATCGAACAGTTCTGCCGTGAGAACGAAATTCGCGTACTGCAGTTCAACTTCGTCGAGCCCGAGTGGCGGGATCGTCTCGCCGGCCTGGGTATGACCACGTGGGAGCACCACGGGTACGAGTGGTACAACGAGTCGTTCGAGTCCTTCGATGACTACCTGGCGCGATTCCGCAAGAACCAGCGCCGCAACATCCGCCGCGAACGGGCGAGCATGGAGGAGCAGGGAATCGACATTCGTGTGATTCACGCCCCCGACGCGCCGCGGTGGTACTTCGATCGCATGGCGGACTACTACCTCCGCACCAACGAGCAGTTCGGGCCCTACGCGGCGCAGTTCCTCACCCGGGAGTTCTTCACGGATATGCCCGCGGACGTGGCGCAGCACGCGTGGTTCGTGGCGGCGACGACGGAGGATGAGGACCCGCTGGCGCTGGCGTTCCTGGTACGCAAGGGTGACCGCGTCCTGGGACGCTACTGGGGGACCCGTCGCGATGCCCGGGATCTGCACTTCAACGTGTGCTACTACGCCCCCATCGAGTGGGCGATCGCAGAAGGGATCCGGGTGTTCGATCCCGGCATGGGATCGCAGCACAAGGTGCGCCGCGGCTTCCGTTCGATTTCCACCTACAGCCTGCATCGTTTTTTCGATCGCCACATGCAGGCGATCCTGGAGGCCAACATGGACCGCATCAACTCCTACGAGCGCGTCCAGATCGCCATGCTCGACGACGCGGTTCCGTACAAGGATCGGGCTGGACACATGCCCCGGTGACGTGAGTATCTTGGCAGTATGAAAGCACTCCTGGTCGTCGACGTTCAGAACGATTTCCTTCCCGGCGGTGCCCTGGCGGTCCCGGACGGAGATGCCGTGGTGCCGGTCATCAACCGGCTCATGCCGGCCTACGATCTGGTGGTCGCCACCCAGGACTGGCACCCCGCCGAACACCGCAGTTTTGCCTCCCGCCACGTGGGGCAGAGCCCCGGCGATGTGATCGACCTCGCCGGCGTGCAGCAGATCCTGTGGCCGGACCACTGCATTCAGCACAGCGGCGGGGCATCCTTCGCCGCCGGACTCGATGTGGCGGAGTTCGACCACGTGATCCGCAAGGGCGAGGACGAGTTCATCGACAGCTATTCCGGCTTCTACGACAACGATCACCGCCGTGCCACGGGCCTGGAGGACTACCTCCGGGAACGCGATGTGGACGAGGTCGTTGTCTGCGGCCTGGCGGCGGACTACTGCGTGAAATTCACCGCCCTCGACGCGCTCCGCCTCGGGTTCCGGACCACGGTGCTCTCCGACGCCACACGGGCGGTCAATCTGAAGGACGGTGATTTTGAGGCGGCGCTGGATGAGATTCGCGCCGCCGGCGGAACGGTCACCACCAGCTGACACGCTCCGATCACTCCATGGCCGACACCCTCTCCGACCGCATCCACGATGTCATCGCATCGATCCCGACGGGGCGTGTGGCCACCTACGGGCAGATCGCGGCGATGGCGGGCAACCCGCGGGCGGCGCGGGCGGTCGTGTGGGTCCTCCGCCACAGCGAGCGTCTGCCATGGCACCGCGTCATCAACTCCCGCGGGACCATCTCCCTGCCCCCCGGCGACGGATTCGAACTGCAGCGGGCGCTCCTCCTGGATGAAGGGGTCTCGGTGACCCCCGATGGTCGGGTCGACCTGACCCGCTTCCTGTGGAACGCCACCGGTGGAAACTGACGGCGCCCCCGTAGTACAGTCGCGCGCATGGAACAGATGAAGCGCACCCACGCCTGCGGCGCCCTCAGGGCCAGCGACGCCGGTCAGACGGTAACCCTCAACGGGTGGGTCCACCGGACCCGCGACCACGGCGGCGTGGCCTTTTTCAACCTGCGGGACCATTCCGGCATCACCCAGGTCGTGGTTGACCAGGACGCACCGTCGGAACTCCAGGAGGTCGCCGGCGGGCTGCACATGGAATACTGCGTGGCGGTGGAAGGCACCGTGCGGAAGCGGCCGGACGCCATGGTGAACAGCGACATGGCCACCGGCGAGATCGAACTTGCCGCGACGCGCATCGACGTTCTCTCCCCCTGCGAGCCGCTGCCCTTCATGATCGACGAACGCAGCGACGCCCGCGACGACCTGCGCTTCAAGTATCGCTACCTGGATCTGCGCACCGCGGCGATGCAGCGCAAAATCCGCCTCCGCAGCGAGGTGATGCAGGCGGTTCGGGAGTACCTCACCGGGCAGAACTTCGTCGAGGTGGAAACGCCGACGATGATCAAAAGCACCCCCGAGGGCGCCAGGGACTTCCTCGTGCCCTCGCGTCTCCATCCGGGTACGTTCTACGCGATGCCGCAGAGTCCGCAGCTCTACAAGCAGATCCTCATGGTCAGTGGCTTTGACCGCTACTTTCAGCTGGCGCACTGCTTCCGCGACGAGGACGCCCGCGGCGACCGGCAGCTGGAGCACACGCAGATCGACCTGGAGATGAGCTTCGTCTCCAAGGACGACGTCTTCGAGGTGGTCGAAGGCATGATGGGCAACGTCTTCCGTCGGGCCCTGGGGGTCGAACTGCCGGCGACGTTTGAGCGCCTGCCGTACGACGAGGCGATGAACCGCTTCGGGTCCGACAAACCGGACCTGCGCTTCGACCTGGAACTGCAGGACTTCGTACCCTTCGTCGAGGGAAGCGGATTCGGCGTCTTCGAGGGCGTCGTCTCTTCCGGCGGCACCGTGAAGGTCCTGGTGGTACCGGGACAGGCGGACTACAGTCGCAAGCAGATCACCGAACTCGAAGACGTGGCCAAGACCTACGGCGCGAAGGGACTCGCGTGGACCAAGGTCCGGGCGGCGGACGGTGACGCGAACGCCGAGGAGACCGGCGATGCGTCCGGCGGCCTGACCCTCGACGGCGGGATCGGGAAGTTCTTCGCCCCCCGCGCCGACGAGATCGCCGCGGCCCTGGGCGCCGGTGACGGCGATCTGCTCCTCTTTGTCGCCGACGGCTGGAAGGTCGCCACAACTGCCCTGGGCGCAGTGCGCAGCCGTTTGGGCAGGGACCTTGAGCTCGCGGAGCCCGGAACCTTCCGCTTTGCCTGGATCGTGGACTTTCCGCTCTTTGAGTACAACGAGGACGAGGGACGCTGGGAGGCGGCGCACCACATGTTCACCATGCCGCAGGAGCAGTACATTGAGACGATGGAGGACGACCCCGGCGCGGTCAAGGGCGACCTCTACGACCTTGTCTGCAACGGCTACGAGCTCGCCTCCGGAAGCATTCGTATCCACGACCCGGCGCTGCAGAGCCGCATCTTCCGCATCGTCGGCTTCGACGAGGAGGAGGCGCAGCGGCGCTTCGGCTTCCTGCTGGAGGCGTTCAAGTACGGGCCGCCACCCCACGGCGGGATTGCGCCGGGGCTGGACCGCCTGGTGATGATCATGGCCGGAGAGGACTCGATCCGCGAGGTGATCGCCTTCCCCAAGACCGCCAACGGTCTCTCGCCGATGGACGACAGCCCCAGCCCCGTGGACCCGAAACAGCTCGAGGAACTGGGACTGCGGCTGGCGCCGAAGAAGGAATAGGCGGGTACGCCCGCTACCGCGTCTCGATTCCGTCGAGGTGCGCGGTGTGGTTGCCGAAGTCCAGTTGCCGGTAGCGTTCGGTGACCGTGATCCGGCTGACGCCGCAGTTAAACAGACGCAGGCGGTTGGACGACAGTTCCTCCGCGGGAATCCGGAAGAGCCGCCCCAGGAAGAACCCCCCGAAGTGCGCGTGGGATACGATAGCGACTGAGGCGTGCGGCAGCTCGGTGCCCGTGTAGCGCGCCACACGGTGCTCCACCCGCGCGTGCAGGCGCTCCTTGGTTTCCCGGGTCCAGCCCGCAGCCCAGCCGGTGTCTGCGGGAAACCCGGACGGCAGCTCCACCCTTGGCGCCAGCGCCCGCAGCTCCCCGGCGGTGAGACCGGGGGAATCGTAGAGCATTCCGAACTCACAGATGTCCGGATCAACCACGATCGGTGCGCCGCAGGCGTCGGCGATCGCCCGCGCCGTCTCCATAGTGCGGAGGGCGGGGCTGGCGAACACCACGTCCGGTGTCGGGTTGCGATCGGCGGTGGCGGCGAGCCATGCGCCCGTCCGTTCCGCCTGCTCCCGGCCCGTTTGTGTGAGGGGCGCATCGCCGGTCAGGCTTTCGCCGGTATTCTCGGTGGATTGACCGTGTCTGATCACGTAGAGCGTTGTTGGCATCGGCGTGGGCTGCTCAGTACGTGTTGTTGTTGCCCGTATCGATGACCGTGGCGTTGTCGAGGTCGCTCTGGATGATCGAGTTGATGTTCCCGCGAATACGGATCGTCCCGGTGACCGTGACACCACGGAGCTCGTTTCGGTTGCCCTCGATCGTCACGTCACCGTCGATCACCGTCCTTCCAGCGCCGGCACCGTAGATCCAGGCGTTGTTGGAATCGATCACCAGCGTGCCCTGGTACGTGACCGCTTCGAGTTCCACGGTCTCGTTGTTCCCGATTGCGATCGACGAGGC
>MDTD01105941.1_pt1 | contig 47336 bp, 28 predicted proteins | sample 811221 | NCBI WGS metagenome assembly MDTD01 (sample SAMN05326646, study PRJNA326480) | marine metagenome | isolation source: seawater | place: Pacific Ocean: South West | collected 2011 | reverse complement strand
GACACAAGTGCAACGTCTGCCGGAACAGATTTTAAGCTAAACCACGTATACATCGGTGAAATGGTCCCTCCTCTCGAAAGGATTGAGAGGAGGGAAGAGCCGGAGGCTCAGGGTGGTGAGTTTGTCGAGGCGTATGTTGCAAAGCGCACGAATCAGGTCAGCCCGAAGAGGTCGCTTGTTTTGGACGCTAGTGCAACATATGCCGGAGCCAATTCACAGCTTTCCCTTTTAAATGTCCTCCTCTTGGAGGATGTGGGGGGCGAGTGAATTATCTAGCAGATCGCGAAGATTGGCGATCTGGTCTTTCGCAAATCGTTGGCCCAAAAAGGATAATCCGTACCATAAGACCAACAGCACACCAATCACAGGCAACAACTTGAATCCCCATGCTGGCTGTTTGATACTCCACTGTGAGTAACCCAATGTCAATGCCACAAAGGCCAAAAATAACAACCCAAAGTATCCCGCCATAAACATCGTCCACACATTTGAGGAAGGACCAATCAAGCCATGCACCTGACTACCTGCCTTGTCCTCCAACGCCTTCTCTTCAAACTCCAACGTCACGTAAGGGGACCAAAAGTGACGATGTTTATCACACACTGAGATCTGTGCGTGGTTTTGCCTGAACTTCCCAATACATTTGCACTCTGGCCCTTCAAGAAGCTGCTTGAGCTTATCAAGTGCCTCGTCTGGTGAAATCGACAGGACTAACTCAAAACGTGGTCTCATGCGATATGCAGCCATTCTTTTCTCCAGTGTAGCGCGACCCGAATCGTGGTGGTCTGGGATTCGGGGCTGGTTTGGGCGTCGACAACTATGTGGACGAATTTGTCCTTTGTCTCCGCTGTATCGGTGTCCGTGAAGTCATTCGATTGTATGTCTTTCTCATGAACGCGTCAACAACTCCACTCTTTTTTGAACCTCGTGACCTTTGACTTTTTCTGTACTTCCTCATAAGCTCGGTGTGTAGTTGGAATCAATGGTATGTAAGGTCTTATCATGAAAGGGTTTTTGGGATGAGTGATGATAACAAAAATGTCTCACGTCGTGAGTTCACGGCGCTCGCAGGTATCTCCCTTGCCATCGCTGGCAGCGCAACGCTCTCTTCAACACAAGGTTGTTCGACCACGCCCAGTGATGAAAACACTGTCGAGCAGGTCGCCGATGCTGCCGCAGAAAAAACTCCCGATACGAACCAAATAGAACTTGTAAAAGAAGCAAAGACAGAGCCAAACCCCACAGAACCTGTCACTGACACCAAGAGCGAGCCGGCCCCTGAACCCAATCCTCCAGAAGAACCTTCTGTGGCTGATGAACCTCAAACGATCCCCGATGAACCCACACAAGAGAGCGGACCTGAACCAGAGATTGTTTACGAAGCACCCCAGATCGATATCGGTGGTCGTAAATTTGTCCTCGTTGATGTCAACAAATACCCAGACCTCCAGACGATTGGTTCATATGAACAGATCTCCCTGCCCGACGATCTTGTCTTCTTGTTCAGGCGTAACAAAACGACCTTCGAGGCGATCTCGGCGACATGTACACACAAAGGATGCTCAGTTGGGTGGCGTCCTGACAAGAACGGTTTTGTATGTCCCTGCCACGTCGCGACATTCAATTATCGGGGAGTGGTGACGGGTGGACCTGCGCCTTCTGATCTGCCCATTTACGCGACGGCTTTTGATCAGTCCGCGAACAAAGTCTACATCTTTCTATAATCACGGTTTCTTCGGGAAAAAAGTCTGAGGCTTACATGGGGGAGTGTGTGGAATGATAGCTCGATGTCGATCAAAAGGCACAAAAAAACCGCCGATGCGGTTGCTTCGGCGGTTTCAATAACCAAGGGATCGATTCGAGTTTCATCTGTTTTGTTCTTTCTGCGACATTCGTGTTTGCCGCTGTTTGCGTTATGTTATGTGTTACGGGAGAGGCAGGGGTGAGGTTCGGTTTTCCTGAAACTTTTTTGAAAGTTTTTTCTAGTCATTTGTTTTTGATGAGGAAAAAATGGAGAACCGACGTGGGATGGGAGAAAGAAGCACGTCGAAGACGCCTCCCTTGGAGGGGATACAATCATTTCTGGAGGAGAGGGCTCAGTACCCTCGTTGCAGGGACATCTTGTTGGGCATGGGTTTTCCTTCCGCTGGATAACGCAGGACATCAGCGAGGTGCTTCATACGTAGGTGATCATTTTCGTGGCAGTCAGGTGCCCTGTGCGGGCTGAGGACGACATTGTCGAGTGTGTGGAAGGGCATGTTGGAGGGAGGTGTGTGGGCTCGTTCAGCCTCCGAGGAGGGATAATTGTACCAAACGTCCAAACCAGCGCCAAAGAGATGGCCGGACTTCAGCGCCTGAAAGAGAGGTTCTTCTTGTACGACATCTCCACGTCCAACATTGACTAAGAGAGCGTGTTTGGGGAGCAATTGCAATTCCTTCTCGCCGATCAGCCCGTGTGTCTCTTTTGTGAGAGGTAGACAGACGATGAGCGCCTGACTTTGTGGGAGCAATTTGTGAAGGGCTGTGTGTGGATAGCAGGTCGCGTACTTATCTTGCTCTGGACCGTCCAGGTTCCTTCTCGTCGCGAGGAGCTCCATACCAAGCCCATGAAGCCTTTTGGCGAGAGCCTTTCCAATGTGTCCGTATCCTAGAATAAGTGCAGTTTTTCCTGTTAAAAGGATGGCTTCGTTGTACTGCGTTTGTGCCATTCGCCAGTCGTGGGTGCGGAACGATCGATCAAAGGGGATGATTTTTTTGGCGGCGGTCATCAAGAGGGTGCACGCAAGCTCTGCAACTGCATCGGCGTTGTGGTGGATATTATGGATGGAAAGATCTGGAAAGGACGCGAGATGTGCTCGCGTCGCCTTTGGGATCCCGGCCCAGGGGATAAGCAGGCTGTGCAATTTTTTGCTATGGGCGAGGTCATTATGAGAAGGATAGCCAGCCACGAGGATCTCGAATTGTGGCGTTTGTGAGGTGATCGTGCCTGTTGTAAAGTGTACTTGTGTTGGGAGTAAGTCTTGAAGGAGTGTCAGATCTTCTTTTGTGGGTGCTTGTAACATATGAATGTGCAGTGTCTTTGGCTGAATGCTGACCATATCCGTCTCCTGAGGTCGTACGTGTGTGGAGATGTATCTTTGTTATGAAGCCTTTGGTCCTTGTCCTATCGTGCATTGGGGAGTAAGGTAAGGTCAAGGTGGGTGCTGTTGTGTGATGTTTCTGCCCGGATGTGCACATAGCAAGCTTCATAGTAAAGAGCTGGTTTTAACCTATTTCTTTGTGAGTGGAAAGGTAATGACATGACAAAGGAACATGCAGATGTAGTAGTCGTTGGTGCGGGTCTTGTCGGCTCTATCCTTGCGATTTTTCTTCGCCAGAGAGGGTACAATGTACGGATGTTCGAAAAGCGCGCAGATATGCGCGTTGGACAGGCTGAAGGTGGGCGTTCGATCAACCTCGTCGTAACTTCGCGCGGCTTGCAAGCACTTGAACAGGTTGGACTCAAGAAGGAAGTCCTCGCGATCACCAAACCCGTCTATGGGCGGATGATGCACGATCTCGATGGTGAACTCACCTACCAGTCGTATAGCAAGGACGATTCGGAGTGTAACTACTCGGTCTCACGGGCACAACTGAACAAAGAGATGATGACTCACGCCGAGCGTGCAGGAGTGGAGATCGAGTTCTCCTGTGAATGTACGGACATCGACCACGAGACGGGGACGATCTGGTTTGGCGAGAGAAAAGTGACGGCTGATGCGATCTTTGCGACAGATGGCGCAGGTTCTGCCGTACGTCGCGAGCTCGTGAAACAAGGACACCTCGAAGATTCCGTGGACTTTCTGCCTCATGGATACAAAGAGCTCCTGATCCCTGCTGGGGAGAACAACGCTTTCTTGATCGAGGAGAAAGCGCTTCATATCTGGCCACGTGGGGAGCATATGTTGATGGCCTTGCCTAACCTCGATGGCAGCTTCACAGTGACACTCTACCTCGCCAACGAAGGAGAGGTAAGTTTCGCGGCGTTGCAAACCAAAGAGGACGTGATGGCGTACTTTCAAAAGTACTATGCGGACTCACTTGCGCTGTTGCCGACGTTGGGAGAGGAGTTCTTTGAAAACCCAACAGGTCTGCTTGGGACTGTCCGTTGTGCGCCCTGGTATGTCGGTGAGAAGGTTGTTTTACTCGGTGACGCAGCTCATGGTGTGGTGCCATTCTTTGGGCAGGGGATGAACGCTGGCTTTGAAGATTGTAGTGTCCTGGATAAGTGCCTTGATGTCTGTAGTGATCAACTTGATGAAGCCATCGCAATGTACAGCGATATTCAGAAGGCAAACGGCGACGCGATCGCTGATATGGCGATTGAGAATTTCATTGAGATGTCCGAAAAAGTCGGCGATGAGGCGTTCTTGTTACAGAAGCAAGTCGAGGCGAAGGTGGGGCGTACGTTTCCTGACTTGTATCTCTCGCGGTATTCGATGGTGACACACAGCCTGATTCCCTATCATGTCTGCCAAAAAGCCGGCCTGATCCAGCAAGAGATCCTTGATGCCTTGACACAGGATATACAGAGCGCTGATGAGGTTGACCTTTCGAAGGCTGAGTTGCTCATTCGTGAGAAGCTGAGTCCTTTTTATGCACAGTACCAGGTCGAATGGTAGGAGCCGAAAGTGTCTGGCAAAAAGGATAGCGCTGGTGAGCGTGAGAGATGCCCAGTTCATGGTCATGGACGAAGATTGTCTCAGGAAGAGATGAGGGAGATACGCCGCGCAATCGATATCGAGAATTCGCGAGCAAGAAGGGAGGGACGTGTCCCTGAGCTTCCGAAAATCACGATGTTTAGCTGCCGGTGCAATTGTTTTTACGTAAATGTCGGAGATTGAGCAAACAGAAAGGGGGTTTTGGGGCAGGGTGGGCTTTCCTGAGCTATGTGTTAAAGAATCGAGCAATTACATATTATGTAAACACGAGTTTTCCCTTTTCTATTTGCGCGAAAGACTTGTCTTTTCGGAGAAGGAGACGTACCCTCCAAGATAGAGTGAACGCTCTGAGCTGGTTGGAATGTTTGGCTGCAGTGATGGCCATTTGGCAAGAAAGTTGAGGATGCTATGTGTGGAATTGTTTCGATTTTTCGTATCAAGGGTGAACATGAATCATTGCGCAAGCAAGCGCTGGAGTTGTCGAGGAAGATTCGTCACCGTGGACCCGATTGGAGTGGAATCTATGCAGATGAGTCGGCGATTCTTGCCCACGAACGTCTTGCGATTGTAGGGATTGAGCATGGTGCACAGCCGCTCTTCGACGAAAAGAAGGAGCTCGTCCTCGCGGTCAACGGCGAGATTTACAATCATCAAGAGCTCAAGGCCGAATACACCCCCGATGATGTCTATCTGACAGCTTCGGACTGTGAAGTCATCATCCCTCTGTATCGGAGATATGGACGGGATTTCCTGAATTGGATGAATGGTATCTTTGCCTTCACCTTGTACGATAAGGTCAACAACACTTTCATGATCGCACGCGACCCTATCGGGGTGATCCCTCTGTATTGGGGTTGGGATGAGGAGGAACAACTGTACGTCTCATCGGAGATGAAGGCGTTGGTTGGGGTGTGCCAAAAGATCGAAGAGTTCCCGCCTGGACACGTGTATTGTAGTGAGGACGACTCGATGACCAAGTACTACGAGCCTGTGTGGGCAAAGGAGGGCGTTTACCCGTCCGAATCCTATTCCCCTGAGGTGTTGAGAGAGGCGCTCATCGAAGCGGTCCGTCGGCAATTGATGTGTGATGTTCCGTATGGTGTGTTGTTGTCTGGTGGACTGGATTCTTCGATTATATCGGCGATCGCCGCGCAGTTTGCGAAGAGCCGTGTGGAGAGTCAGGGAAAGTCACCGGCGTGGTGGCCACAGATCCACTCGTTCTCGATTGGTCTGGAAGGTTCACCTGATCTTGAAGCGGCCCAAAAAGTGGCGGAACACATCGGGACGATCCATCACAATTTTCACTTTACTCTGCAAGAGGGGTTGGACGCACTTCGGGACGTGATCTACCACATCGAGACATATGATGTGACGACGATTCGGGCGTCAACACCCATGTATTTGATCTCGCGAAAGATCAAGGCGATGGGGATCAAGATGTTGCTGTCAGGGGAGGGGGCTGATGAGATCTTTGGTGGTTATCTGTACTTCCACAAAGCTCCTGATAGAGAGGCTTTTCACGACGAGACTGTGAGAAAGCTCGACGCGCTCCACATGTACGATTGTCTTCGAGCCAACAAGTCGACCGCAGCGTGGGGGATCGAAGCTCGTGTGCCGTTCTTGGATGTCGCGTTCTTGGATGTCGCGATGAAGCTCGACGCAGCCGAAAAGATGACCGGTCCAGAGCGCATGGAGAAGTACGTCTTGCGCAAGGCGTTTGAGGATATGTTGCCTCATGAGATCGTGTGGCGTCAGAAGGAGCAATTCTCCGATGGTGTTGGGTATGGTTGGATCGACGCGCTGCGTGATCACGCGGACGCCGAGATCACAGATGAGATGTTAACCAACGCCGCCGAACGCTTTCCTGTTCATCCCCCCCAAACCAAAGAAGCCTACTTTTACAGGTCGATTTTTGAAGAGCATTTTCCTGGTGATACATGTGCAAGTTGTATCCCTGATGGACCGAGTATTGCGTGCAGTACACCTGCGGCGATCGCGTGGGACGCTTCGTTCGCAAATCAAGCCGATCCGTCTGGGCGCGCTGTCTTAGGAGTCCACCAACAGGCGAAAGATATCTGATCGACACAAAAGGGGGAGCATCTTCTTGGATGTGGTTTGCTCACTTGCGTTTCGTCTCTTGGGCCTGATGAGCTTGTGTGATGTTTTGGTTTTTTTGGGGAACATTTTATGAACGAGAGAACCACGCATAAAAAAGTGTGTTTGTACAGACTATGTATACGAGGTCATTTTGAGTGGTGTTGCCACCAAATTGATTGAGCAAGCCCGTAACGTTTCTTTTTTCACCCATTTGAAGGGACAAAACACACATTCGCAACCCTGTGTGTGCTGCTTCCAAAGAGAAGCTGCTTGTCCTTTCTGACATTGGATAGACCATGTGTCTGTCTGGTTGTCTCAGATCTTTTCCCATCTTTGTGTGGGAGAGAGGTCTCTTTGTACGTGGCTTGTGTTCGTTTGTCAGGCGCTACGGATTGGCGCTTGTGTGTTGGACTCGCAGAGTGACAGGGAGATTGGATGAAACGATCAGACTTCAAATTACAACGATATCGTATGATCCGCGAGATCGGTCGAGGAACGTCGGGGATTGTATGGGAAGCCTTTGATAACAAGCGCGGTGAAGCTGTTGCGCTTAAGACCATGAGGTCGGAGATCCCTGACCAATATTATCCCTATCTGCTCCAAGAAGCCCGCCGGATGGCGACACTCCATCACACCTCCCTTGTAAATGTATACAACGCCGGACAGCTCGAAGATGGACGTCCCTTCTATACGATGAGTCTGATCGATGGTGTCAACTTACAACAGCACATGTCCTCCTGTGAGTCGACTTGGGCGCAAAAAGCCTCTATCCTCAAGCAGCTCTGTCAGGTGCTCTCCTACGCCTATGGAAAAGGTTACGTCCACAGAGATGTGAAGCCTGCCAATGTGATGATCGATCGACAGGGGAAGGTCTTCTTGGTCGATTGGGGGACCGCCGAACACGTCCAGAGTGACAACAGTACAAAGAGCGAGAGTGTCAAAGGTACACCGTTGTATATTGCGCCCGAACTGATCGCTGGTGAGCGTGCGACACACGCGTCAGATCAATACGCTTTTGGTGTCATCCTCTACCAATGGTTGACGGGGCAAGATCCTTTTGTGTCCGATACAATTGGTGGCTTGCTCGAAAAGATCGAATCAGAACAACCTGCACGACCAAGTCAACTTGTTGGTAGCCAACTTCACCATGAGATGGACGCGCTGTGTATGCGTTTACTCTCCAAAAGACCCGAAGAGAGGTTTCTCTCCTGGGATGATGTGTTTTTGGCGCTCGATTCTGTCACATTTCGCCACACACCGCCGCCACCCTCATGGTTTGCTCCTCCTGTACAGCACGCCTTCGCGATCTCTTCACAGTTCTGACTTTCCTTTTTCCTCAAACTTCGCTAATGTCACTGTCTATGTGACCATCATCCTCGGCGCAAATCAACACTGCGGGACTTTTTTCGAATTTTTTTGTCACCGATTTTGTTGTTCTTGCGTTGTTCGTTGGAAATGAGATAAGCTCGTTTTGGGATGCTATGTATCTTCGATTCGTTGTATCCGCACTGATGGAATTGGAAAAGCTGTTTGCTCCAGACAGGAGATGACATATGAGCAAGATGTTTGAGTGTTCCCTTGGGGAGATTCACTTAACCGACAAGATTGACGAAACGCACCAGGACGCGATGTACGTGGGACGAGAGTATCTCGCTACAGATAAAGCATACTATTTACATCGACTTACATTAGAAGATGACTACCACACGGTCAGCCGAGAGCAGGTGCTCTGGCTCCGAGCGCGACTTCAGGCGCTCAAAGCTCTAGATGTCTTTCAATTTGGAAAGGCATACGAGATGGTTGAGGTCGAACCTTCACTGGTCGTCGTCTCCGAGTTCCTTGAGGGGTTCTCATTAGAAGAGGTGATGTCGTTCTTGCGTATGCGCGGACGTCAGGTCCCGCTCGATATCGTCCTCGCAGTTGCGCACCAAATGATACGGTTTTTGCAACGATGGCAGGAGGTCAGTGGTGAGCTTGGGGATGACGTCTTGACGCGCTCACTGTATCCGACAGAGTTGTTTTTCCTCGAAGATGGTCGAATCAAGGGTCGGAATACAGGCCTTTCAGAGGCATATCGAAGACTGGATTCATTTGATCCATTTGCTCACGCCAATTATCTCGGCTATCTCTCTCCTGAAGAGGTTAAGGGGACGCGACTGACTTTTGCCTCGACGATGTTTACTGTTGGTGTGGTGTTGTGGGAACTGCTCAACGGTGCGCGCCTGTTCTTAGGGCGCAACTCACTCAGTACACTGCGCAATATCCTCGAAGGTGAGCTGCCTCAGTCTTTCAGAGACGCTGCACAAGAACCTTCGTATCTTGGGGAGTGTCAGGATTGGATCGCCAAGCTCCTCTCACGAGATCCTTCCACGCGCCAAACGGATCTACAAGCCCATCTGAAGCAAATTGAGTCTTGGGTACCTGCGCTTTCGAGAGGCCAGGCCAAGGACATGATCGCTGATTGGCTCGGAGCCTGGGAGAGAGAGCTAGAAGGACAAAGGGTCTCTTTGCCCTATGATGACTTCCTCTCTGGACCTGTGGACGAAGACCCCATCGTCGATACACCTCCTGTCGAGCCATTTGACTCCCTGTTATTTGATGATGATAACCCAGTTGTCCCACCCCTTACATTGGACCCTGATCCCGTCTCTATCGTGACGGACGATTTCTCCGATACGATTCCTGAACCGTTTAAGTATCAGCCTACAACGTCCGAAGACCTATGGCATTTCTACGAAGTCGCCCCACAGCTCGTTGTGGATTGGCTAGATTCACAAAGTGGTGATCTATCAGAGCTGCTTGGTGGTCTTTTGACCGCGTTGCGTTCACCTGAGTCAAAGGTCCGACATCGTGCTGTATGGATGATGCATGAAATGGGTCCCGATCTCTCTGAGGTCGTGGACTCCGCAACTTACATGAGTCCAACCACTGCGCGGGCATTTTTGTCACATTACATCAGTCAGATCCTGAAGAAATACGACAAGGTCTCACTCAGTAACTTTTTCACCTGCTTCTTTGAAGATTGGTCTCCCTTGGAGTTGGAGGTCGCCTCGATCGCGTTGCTGCGTGTGGTATTTGTCTCCAAGAGTGTGTTGCAAAGACGCGAGGAGAGCGCTTCTTATCTGGCCGAAGAGGTCGCACATGTTAAAAATCGTCTCTTTGAACGCATCCGGTTGTATCAGGGTGAGGACATTCCCTCTGAGAAAGAGATGCACGATTGGATCAGAGATGAAGTTGCGTCGACTCTCTCCACCATTCAGATGAGAAAGGAGACGCACAGGCCGTCCTACCCACCGCAATCGACAGAGGATCTGATTCGCATCCTTTTTGGGACAGCGCCTGTTCCTGTGCCTTTGGTCCCACTGCCTGTGTCCGTTGTGCCTGTCGAAGAGAAACCCAGCCCTGTGACTGGTGAGATTGTCGCCGAGAAGCCTGAGGCGCCGAAAGTCGATCTGCTCCCCCAGGAAGAAGCCTCTGCGAGAACAGGAATGTTCGACTTTTTGAGAGGGGAGAAGAAAACTCTCCAGGCACCAACAGAGCCTTCTAAGATCAGCGTGAAAGAAGAGAAGATCCTCGAAGAGGAAGAGTTGTATGTCGCTGACGAAGAAGACTTCGTCGATGAACTCGAAAGAATCTTCGAAATGGAAGATGAGGCTGATCTAGACGGTTTCTTGGACCTTGAGGAGAGTGAGGCCATTGCCATCGAAGGCCCTCCTGAACCGATCATGCAAGAGGAGCCTGCACCGGAGATCCCACTTGGGGGGATGGAGGCGCCGACAGGTGAGAAGGGTGCCATACCCACACCCAAAAAGAAATCGAAAGCCAGGAAGAAGGCCGCGCCCAAGAAAAAAGATGAAGCTCCTTCTCTTGGGAGTAAGGCAAGAAGACGTACGTCAGGCTTACGAGAGCAAGCCAAAGAAGAACAGATTGAGGGCCCAGGACTCTCCCTTGGGCAGCCTCCACCTGCCGAAGGTGCAGGAGGCGCGCCTTTTCCTCCACCTGCGCCGATGGCACCTTCTGTTCCTAGATCTCCAGCAGCCCCTGCGCCTCCTGCGCCTAGAGCCCCTGCGCCTCCTGCCCCTGCACCTTCGCAAGCGGCTGCGCCACCGCCGCCACCATTGGCCTCTTTTGACGCGCCTGCAATGGAGCCACCAGAGGTTCCTTCGCCTCCTACTCCGAAGCGAGGCGCTGCACCGGCCAAGCCTCCTACGGGACCTGGTGGCCCTCCTGTTGCGGAAGCTCCAGCACCTGCACAGGCCGCACCACCACCGCCGAAGAGCAGTATGGCACCGCCACCTGTTGTGGCCCATATCCCAGCGCCTACGCCTCTCGCGCCTGCACCTGATGAGGTCGAGATTCCTGAACCATCAAGTGAGTATGCTGCCGCTGAAACGCCTTACTTTGCAGATGATGAGGAGATCTCACTCAGTAAATCCGAGGCACCTCCAATTGGCGAATTTGGTCGTCGGGATGCTGACGATGACGATGATGTGACAGTGGGTATGGCACCTCCACAACCTTCCCTTGGCGACATGGAAGAGCGATACGGGATGGCTGCTCCCATTGATAGACGCGATACAGAGGAAAAGAAGGTCTACCCTGAGCTTTACGGTGGGGAAGAGGCGCCTGTGGATGCCAATTTGACGAGACCAAAGCCTACTGCCCCCGATCTCGATCGTCATCCAACGCCTGACCTGGAGGTTCCGGCGACACGACAGGCTCCTCTTCCTTCGAGCATGCCACCTCCTGCTCCGCTACAACCTGCCGCGAAATCCAGCGGTGGCTTTTTGCGCGGGTGTGCGAAAGTTGTGGGAGGGATCATACTCGCACCGATTATCTTACCGACATTTCTGGTCGTGGGTGTTGTGTGGGGATGTGCGAAGATCGTACAGGGGATCTTCCGAGGCTTTGGTTGGCTCTTTATGAAGGGCTTCTCTCACTTGGAGAAGAAAGCCAAAGAGAAGGGCGTACCGACCTTCGAGATGTTTTTCAGTGACAACGCTGGAAAACCTGGTCCCTTGGAGCGAGCTGTCGCGCACTCTGCGATGATGTCTCGTGCGATCCAGGCGACTGTCGGTGTCAGGTTTGTGTTGTTTATCCACGCGATCGATACATTTGTCGATCTGTTTGTTGGATATATCAGCGGTATCTACCAATCCTGGAAGATGATGAAGACGATCTCTCGCAAAATTCGTCGGGAGATGGACGGTTCTCAAGCGGACAGTGTGGCAGAGGATCTGGCAGAGTGTCGTGTCAGACTCGCGCGGATCTTTGCTTTTGCTGGTTGTTACAGCGAAGAGTTGAGGATGCGTTTCTCCGAACACGAGAGACTTCGCGATGTGACAAAGTCTTCATTTCCGCTCAAGGAGATTTTGGGTGTACGTGGTCACATCGATGATATGGAGCGTGACCTGAACTTCTTGACCTCTGCTCAAACCGTCGCGTTTCTCAAAGGCTCTGTGTGGAGATTCTTTGGTAGTTTGATCCCCAACCCATTCCAATTTCTTACGGCGTGGAAAGACATCTTCATTATGATCTTCTTTATGCGTTACCCTCGTCGCGACATCGAGTTTATGATGGCTGACTTGCTGCATTCGTACCAGACGACGATTGGTTTCTTGCGTTTACTCTTGAAAGACGCAGAGCAGGCTGGAGAGATTGATTTGGATGGGCAGCAAAAGCGCCTCTTGATCGAAGCCTTGATGGAATATGAAGAGGTCTTGCTTGCTCGCACAGGTGCTGTCGGTGGTGCGATGGAGATCCCTGAGCTGACAGATGCAGTCGAGCGCGATCGAAATAGTCTCCAACGCCTCAACCGTGTGCTCTGTTCTCCAACGAGAACTGTTGAACCCAGGTATTGGAGTCGTTTCGACTTGCTTAAAGAGGCTCTTCATATCGAGGAGGCAGGGCGTTTCCATCCACATATCGCTCTCGAAGTCGAAGGCTGGCTGACCCGTCAGGTTGAGCGCGCGATGAACGAAAAGGGCCTTAAAGTCGATCGTTCTGAGAAAGAAAGACGTCTTCGTGAGGCGCTTGATTACCACAAACGCCTCAAACTTTACCGCAAAGCTGAACGTAAGCACCTGTTCTTTTAAGCTTCTTTGGTTTTCTTCTCGTATTCTTCGATCTGACCATCAAACCCCCTTCGATACATTCCTACATCGTACTGACCTGTCCTGTTCGCAATCGCATTGGTACTCATCAAATTATCTGTACGTGATAGCGCTGATATCTATCAGTACTATCAGCTGGTAAAGGTTGTATGCAAAAAGGTCTCTTTGAAGATGTTGTGTTGCAATTTTTGGATATCGTTTCTAAATTCGTACGACAACATAATGTGGGCAAAAATAGAGTCACTTTCACCAGTTTGTTCTGAAGGGAGCTGTGATGAGGATTGTACGTGTTGGGCTTGGGGTGATGTCTCTTTCCCTTTTGTTGAGCTTATCATTTGTGTCACAGGGGTGCCTGCCGTTGTGTTTTGTGGATGCCAATTGTTCGTATGGTATGACTTGTGTTGAAGGGCGTTGTGTCTTGCGTTCGGAGTACGAATGTTGGAGGGACAAGGACTGCGAATCAAAGCCTGGTGGACCGTACTATTGTCAAGTTGACCCGGTTTCTTTTCGGCGGGCTTGTGTGCTCGTCGGCTCGACAAAGTCGGATGCCTGTTTGCCTACCTGCGTAGCCAATGCCGACTGTGGTGGGTGTACGGAGGGGAAAACAACATGTTTGAGTGGCACCTGCACGAATCCCTGTGGGACGTGTTCCTCTGATGGGGATTGTTCTGGTTGTACAGGAGGGTCATTCACATGCAAGTCAGGTTCTTGTACTCAAGACGAACAGTGTCCTGTAGACTGCCAAACGAGCGCAGATTGTACGAAGTGTGCTGGAGGCAAAACGAGTTGTATCCACAAAAAGTGTGTGAAGGTGGAGCAGGAGCTGTGTCCCAAGGCCTGTAAAGTGGACGAGGAGTGCCAGGCATGTCCGGGGAAGACATCTTGTATCCAAGGGATTTGTCAGGCTCGCTCAGAGGAAAAGTGTCCCGCGTTTTGCGAAGCCAATGTGGATTGTGCTTTCTGTGAGATCAACAAAAACAAGTGTGTGGACAACAAATGTGTGAACACGGCGATCTGTCCAGGAAGATGTTCTGAGAACAAGGATTGTGAAACATGTGATAACAAGCGTATTTACTGTGTGGGGGGGCTCTGTCGGCCCAAGATTCTTTCATGTCGTGACACATGTTTGGGGAACGGCGACTGTGTCGATTGCGAAGGCGGAAAGACGACCTGTTTGAATGGTACATGCACGACACCTCCCAAAGTCTGTCCCGCGACCTGCAAAAGCGCCACAGGTTGTCCTGCGTCGGCTTGTAAAGATCGTACTTTTTGCATCAAAGGAAGTTGTCAGAAGCCCCAGATTGCCGGACCGCTCCAAAGATGTGGCCCTGAGGTTGGCGCAGTCTGTCAAAATCTTCTTGAATGTCGTGAAGGTGTCCCTGGCTCTGGGGTGAAATATTGTATGATGCCTTGCAAGGATTCTTGTCCAGAAGGAATGGGGACATGCCGATACTTTGGTAACTTCAAGTCCTATTGTTTCAGTGGACAGTTTGTCAGCGCAAATGACCCTTGTGATTATGAGTCCAAAAGCCGCCCTCGGATGACTTGTAAACCTGGACTCGAATGTTTGCCATTTTTGGGGCAAGCAGGTGTTGCGATTTGTGTGCCGACGACGCTCAGCAAATGTGTGTCTTCCAGGTGTCCTGAGGGGACTTTTTGTCTTCCTCACGTTCTCGACGAATCAAAAGGCATGTGTGTTCGTGACTGTTCTTCTGGGACATGTCCTGGACACCTTACGTGTACCGAGTATAGCACCAAGTTCATCTACGCCAATGTCTGTTTTCCAGGCTGGCGCACAGGCAATAAACAGGCTGGGGAAAGATGTGACACAAATCCCAAACGTGCTGAGCGATGTGACACAGGCCTTGCTTGTTTGCAGGTTTTCTACCAAGGAACCATTGGCCTCTGTGCGCGTTCTTGCAAGTCGGACAATGATTGCAGCCAAGCGAGGGTGTGTTTGCCCACAAATGCGAATGGAACAGGCAAGATGTGTCTTGACTCATGTCGCCGCAAAAGTTGTCCCGATGAAAAGTATTGCTATCCCATCATCCGCAATGTCGATGCCTGTGTTCCCCGTTGGTAAGAGCGTTGACCAATCCTCCTTCTTTTTGCTGTAACATAAGCCAAAGTGGGGAGCAGCCGCTCTTCTTGTGAAAAGTCTCTCATCTGTTTTCAACTTTCCTGAATAAATACATCGATGGAACACGACTTGTTTACCGACGCAGACATCCACACCTTGGAGGGTGCTTCTGTGAATACAACAAGATATGTTATGGTGTAAGCGGCCATTTTTGATAGGATCATTTGTTGAACGAGGTATAGGATCATGAAAACGCTTCGCCCACTGTTTGGCGTACTTGGCGTCTTGGGCTTTTTATGTTTGAGTTTTGTGTGGCAGGCTTGCAACACGGGACTTTGTGAAAAGGATGCGCAATGCTCTGGAGGGCTTCGCTGTATTGACGGCTCATGTCAACTCAGCAATTCACATGAGTGTTGGACGGACAAAGACTGCGAAGGCAAGTCCGGTGGTTCATTCAGATGTCAGGTTGAACCCATCTCCTTTCGTCACTTTTGTGTGAAGATCGATGACGGTACGGTCCCAACGGCCTGTAAAAGTCCTTGCGCGACAAATGATGATTGTAAAGACTGCGCCGCGAGCCGGAATCTCTGTCAAAATGGCGTCTGTTCTGTGCCCACACAAACATGTGGTGGATGTACACAAGACAGTGATTGTGCCCAATGTCCTGGAGATTACTCCTGTAAAGAGGGGATCTGTGCACAAAATCTTCCCCAATCTTGTCCTGCGACGTGCACAAAAGATGCGGAGTGTGCGCTTTGCACGGATAAGACCTCTTGCATCGAAGGCACATGCCAGAAAGAGCCTACGACGAGCAAATGCCCAAGCCTCTGTCGTCTCGATGTTGACTGCACGAACTGTGGGACAAAGAACACTTGTATTGAGGGAACCTGTCAGGAGAAACCACCTGAGAATAAATGTCCTGAAAGCTGCGAGGCCAATGTCGATTGTGCTTTTTGTGAGCTGAACAAAAACAAATGTATCGATAACAAGTGCGTGAACACGGCTGTGTGTCCTGGCAAATGTTCGGATGACAAGGACTGTGAGACATGTAGCGACAACAAGAGGGCCTGTGTCAACAGCGCTTGCGTTGTGAAGCCAACGAGTTGTCCGGATTCATGTCAGGACAACACTGGTTGTCCTGCTTATGTTTGTGGTGACAGGCTCTCGTGTATCAGTGGCAAATGTATCTCCACGCGAAAAAAGAAACCGGGTGATAACTGTGACTTTACTGTGGACGATGACTGTGGTGGGGATCTCTTCTGTTATCCTGTCAACAGTCGTATTGGTACGTGTTATCAGCGTTGTCCATCGACTTCATCTGGTTGTAGTGTCAACAATGATGGTCGCACAACGTGTGGCAATGTCGTCGGTAGCACGACAGTGAGCGCTTGTATCCGTGTTAACGAAGTTGGGCGTAACTGTGGCCATGATATCCAAACCAATTGTAAAACAGGCGAAAATCCTCCCCTCTACTGTTACGAAGCGAAAACGATCTGTACTGCCTACAAAGTCATCTCCAAAGAAGGCGCTGTATGTGGTGAGTCCAATAAGACCATTTGTGACGCGACAATGGGCCTCAAGTGCATCAAAGATATCTGCACATGTACGACTGGAAGCTCTTGCACACCGAAAACAACCGCAAAGGTCTTCGAGGAATGTGGTGGGACAACAGGCGCAGTATGTGATGCCAACCTCGTCTGCACCGAAGTCAAACCCGGATCGGGCGCGAGGTATTGCCTCGAAAAGTGTAATCTCGCGCGTCCTGTGTGTTCAGCGGGGACATGTCGGCAGGTTGGGACTTCGACGGTCTGTATGCCAAAGGGGTTTGTCGGAGAGGATCGCAAGTGCAAAGGTAGTGGAGATGTTTTGGAGACTTGTCGTGATGGGTTATTTTGTGTGATTTTCTCTGCCGGTGCGTCAACTGGTCTCTGTATTCCTAGTGTACAAGGCGGTTGCCAGCCTGGGAGTTGTGCGACAGGTCGGACTTGTATCACGATTTCTTCGGGGCAGGGACTTTGTCTCAAAGATTGCTCACAATCGGACACATGCCCCAAGCCTGACTCCGCATGTGTTACGATTCAGCAAGGGTCACAAGTTTGTGGACCGAGCACGACAACGCAACCAGGTACGCAAGATTTTGGCGAGAAGTGTGATCAGAATGTGACCTGCAAGTCCGGTCTAACGTGTCTCCCTTCATCGGGGCCAAATACAGGATTTTGCTCAAAGACCTGTAGTTCACAGGCTGATTGCCCCTCGGTCACGAATGCGGCAGGGGTAACGATTGCGTCATCTTGTACTTCACTGAGTGGCGTCAAATTCTGCGCATTCCCTTGTAGCCTGCCTGGAACCACCTGTCCTGACAACATGACTTGCCAATCCCTCCCCGGATTTGGCGACTTCTGCGCACCGTGAGCCTGACTGATTTTCTCCAGAGAATACAGTAGGCGTGTGATTGGGGGTTCGGGGGAGTCTCTTCTTTCCATCCAAAGCAGGATGTTGATACATCACTCTTTTTTTGCTATAAAACTTGAAAAAGACTTCACTTTTTTTGCTATGGAGCTAGAACGGATGTCTATCTTTTCCAGGCGTTTATACGCCAAGACCGCTGCAATTTCATTGGTGATGATATGTTTTTTGATGTGTTTGAGCGCCTGTCCCGGTCCACCTGAGGAGTGCGTGAGCAAATCCGATTGTGAACAGCAATACTTTTGTGTCGATGGAAAGTGCACTTTACCTGACGTATACGTTCAACCTGAGCCTTCTGACGAGAAGACCGTCGATGATGTTCCTGAAAAGACTCCCGAATTGCCTCCCAAAGAAACAGTGGAGGAAAAAGAAGCACAAGTTGAGACGGTTGTCGATGAGAGTGGTCCTTGCAAGGCAGGGAGTCGCCGGCTTTGCTACACTGGACCTCCTGAGACGCGCAATGTTGGTGCATGTCGAAGTGGAAAGCAGACCTGTAAGAGCGATGGTACCTGGACGACGTGTCTTGGTGAGCTGAAACCCAAAGATGAAGTCTGTAACGGAAAAGATGACAACTGTGACGGAACTGTCGATGAAACAAACGAGTGTGATGCGTGCTCTGCGTGCAAGAGCGGTGGTTGTGTGGTCAAAGAAGACGCTGTCCCCGTCCTTAACAGCCTCTCTGTCGTCTCCCTCACTGGAAACGCGCTCAACTCTGTGACTGCCAAGGGACAATGTTTCTCTGCGCAGGCAAAACTTGTCTTTGATAGCAACAGCGTGACCACTAAGATCGTATCGAGCAACGAATTACAGGGGGAAGTCGACACCAAAGGCATCGCACCTGGTAAATACGACGTCATCGTGTCCAATGGACAAGGCAAGGACTCCAAACCCATCGAGGTTGAGGTCCAACAGGCGAGCTGTCTCTCTAGGCCATTCTTTGGTACGATGAACACGAACAATGGCGAAGCCGGGAAGCAAATCCCCTTCACGATCACAGGCTTTTCACTCCAACAAAAGACCAGCATCATTTTTGATGGAAAGGCGATCCCTACGAAGTTCATCAACACGAGCTCACTTGAAGCGGATCCCCGCCTTGACCTGACCAATGTTAAAGCCGGTGTCTACGAAGTGTGGTTGAGGAACCCTGATTTTTGTGAATCTACCAAGATGAAGTTCTACGTACTCGACCCCAACGCGACACCTCTTATCTCGAATGTCACACCTGGTACGGTCTCGTTCAATAAAGCGACAACGGTCGAGATTCGTGGGAACAACTTTGTACAAGGCGCCAACGTATTTGTGGGCCTACAGTCACTCCCAGGCGTGATCTACAGGAGCCCTGTTTTACTCGAAGTCCCCCTTACACTGACTGCTAAAAATGATTCCTCTGGCGATTTCTCGCTCTCTGTGCTCAATCCCAACGGGAATCGCTCGAACAGTATGCCCATCAAATATAGAAATGGACTCCCTACAATCATCTCAACCACCCCCAGTATGTGGAACACAAAGTGTTCAAAAGACATCGTCGTACAAGGGACTGGTTTTGAACGAGGTGTTTCGTTGACCTTTGGGACGACGAAGTACACAACTGGCGGGGCGACTCATCCTCTGACAAGGACAAGTGATGTGGCGTTGTCTTTTTCACTCGATCATACGACATTGCAAAAGCAGGATTACACCATCACAGTCTCCAATGGGACGTTTGGTACATCCAAGCCGTATACATTCAAGGTTATAGATGGTACGTCTTTGGCGGCCTCGATCGGGAATGTACAGCCCCCGTCTGGGAAGGCTGGGCAAACGGTCAACGTGACTGTGACACCAAAAGCCGGAACGGACTTTTACTCAGGTGCTGTGGTCGAGCTTGATGGTAAACCGCAGATCACGTCTTGTGTACAACCTGGCCCTGGTCAACCTTGCTCTTCGTTGTCTGTGATCCTTGATCTCAGTGGTATCGCTGCTGGGACCGCGAATCTTGTCGTGGTCAACCCCTGCCAAAGCAAAAGCGCAGCCACAAGCTTCACTGTCACTCCCTGAACACGCCTTCCCTCGCTTCCTCTTTCCTTTGGGTGTCTTTCCCTTACGATTTTTTCTTGGGTTTTTTCTTGTTGCGAAGGTTGCGATCTTCGCGGAGCGCGTCTTGTACGATTGCCCAAACCGCGCCTGCATCAGAGGACACGTCATCCCAGCGGCCTGAGAAGCGACCACAAAACGAAGACTTGAGGATCTCCGAGAGCATCGCCCGTTGCTTGTTATCCATTAGCGGGTGTTTGAGGTAGATGCACACTTCTTCGGTCGCACGAACGGAGAGTCCTGCGTCCAGGTCGGCTGCGTGGCGCACGCGATCGGCGATCGAGACGACGAGCTGCAAGAGCGATTGTCCCAACTCCGGATGTCGTCTTGAGAGCAGCTTGACCTCCTCTTCGGGGGGCAAGTAGTCCATCTGGAGAGGGGCAAAACGGTCGAGCTGTGCCGCGTCGATACCAAAGGTGCCAGAGAACTCGTTTCCTCTGTTGACCGCTGCGATAAATTGGACGTTATGGGGGATCTCAATGAAGTTATTCTTGATCGGGTTGAAGATCCGGCGTGTCGAGTCCAACGCGGGCATCAACATATTCCGTGCGGACTCCTGGCATCGGTTGAATTCATCGAGAAAGACGAGGTAATTGAGATCATTTCGCTCTTGTGCTTCTTCGAGCGCCGAGAGGAACTCCGTCTTGATAAAGTCGGTCACAGGTTGACCTGTATCAGAGGCGCGGACCTGGATGGTCGCCATAAAGTCTGTGGCTTCGACAACTGCTGCGCAGTTGAAGAATACAAATTGCATCCCCAGGGATTCAGCGATCGCTTTGGCGAGGACGGTCTTTCCGCAACCTTGTGGACCATCGAGCAAGATATTCAGCCCACTCTCAAGCAAGATTTGAAGCTTTCGGCCAATCATAGGATCGACGTAGATGCCTTCGAGCTTGAGGGAGAGACTTTGGACAAACTCGGTCTCAATACGTCCGCGATCAGGGCGTGGATTGTGGACGGATGTAACGCGTACAATACAAGGCACACCTGGACGGATCTTGTCGCTGTTACACAGGACGACTTTGGGGGCGCGCTTGCCATCGAGATGGGTCGCTCGATAGCGAAAATCTGAGCCTTCGACGGTGTTTGGCCAAAACGTCGTCTCCATCGCTGCACCTACTTTGATCTCTTCTACTTCCCATTTACCGGGCATCTTTCTTCTCCTTCAAGTCTGGCTTCGACGAGCTTAGCCTTTCATTGCCTTTTGTACGAGTCCCGAAACAATACGACCAAATCGATGAATGGCGAGATCCAGTTGATCATCCATGACCTCGATATAGTGAGGAAAACAGATCTCATCGAGGGGGCGGACTGCGATCTGCGCGCAACATATTTTTTGCCGCAGGCTCAACCGTTTGACCAGCGCTCTCAGTGACGCGACGGAACACTCCGTCGGAGAGCCATCGCTGATCATGACGAGCAAGCGGGCTTGTTTTTTACTCTTAAGCGCAACCTGTGCTGCGTGCCACAGTGCTGCGGCGTCGTTGTTACCGCCACCTGCGACCAATCCGTGTGCACCACAACGTTGCGCTGTGCCCGCATCGTAAATCACCGTGTCTGTAAAACCAAAGAAGCGACTCTCTACTCCCTGCAAATCCTTCGTCGATTCTGCGAGCAAAGCCGCAAATAACCTCGCACGTTCGATGTCTTCACCGATCATCGAACCCGAACAGTCGACGATGACACCGAGAAAAAGATCCGTCTTGTAGACGGGCTTGCGGGCGATGAGGACCCTTGGATCATTGCGCAACATTGCGGATTGGAGGCGTGAACGATCCAGGCGATGTCCGCTCACACGCTGTTTCACGGGAACCATCCCAATCCCCAGGCGCTGTAAGTACGCGCGCATCTTTTTGCTCCACCGGGCTGTCCTCTGAGCGTAGGGGCGGTGTAGAGACGGGACATGGGCGATACGCTCGACGTGTGTAATTTCTGGGAAGTACTCGTCCTCACTCAGATTGATCGTGCGTGTGGGTGTTCCTTCTTCGTGGTCTTTTTTGCGCTCCTTGGAAGCGTGTGGATTGAGCGCACGTTTGATCTCACCCTGCAACTCTTCGTTGCTGAATCCATCTGATGACACAGAGACTTCACCTGCGCTTGCGTCGAGGACGGCCTCTTGGCCGAAGCTGTCGAGTAACTGTGTCTCTTTGCCAAAGATCCGACGAAGTTCGAGGGTGATCTCCCACAAACGCTGCATGTCCGAACGACGAAAGGCTTTCTTGAAGTATTTCAAAGCCTCTGCGACTTTGGGATCCTGGTGGATGTTGCCTTTCCCCATGCGCAACGCCCGCACAAACCGAACGAAACTTGAACCCATCCCCTCCAACTCCAAGAACAAACGTCCCATCTCCAAGCGGATATGTCCGAAATTCTTGCCCACTTTGAGTGGGACATGGGTCAACACATGGAAGGTTTTTGCGCCAAGCTGTTCAAGCAGCGTGTATCCCGCGACCTCCTTGTCTTTGTGCTGGAATCCGTAAGCTGCGAGGCGTTTGAGATCATCACCAAAAGACTCATCTTTCGCGCGCAAATTGCGTTCGAGGTGTTCGTCAGAGACGAGATTGAGCAGAGAGTGCAGATGTTGTTGTTGTGCTTTGTTCCAAATCTCAATGGCGTCGGGGTCTGCGTGGTAGATATGATGCCCAAATTCGTGGACGATCAATCCTTTGACGATGCTCTCACCGTTCTGCTCTCCCTGGAGGATAGGCAGCGGGTTGATGTGAATACGTGACTCCTTGAGCCTTGTGTAGCCGAGGGCAGACCCCCCAATCATCTCGATCGCGAACATTCGTCCAAGAAGCTCTCGTCCGACCTTGACCCCCCACGCGAAGGTGTTGGCCAGTCGGTACAGCTTGTTGTATCGGCTCTTGGCGAGTGTCGGCTTGAGCAACGTCAGCGCTCTGTTTTGGATGTTCTCCTGGTTACTTTGCTTGAGCAGGATGAGCAACCCTTTTTCGCGTGTGCTGGGCAACAGCGATGAGTATTCCAAATGATTGAGGAGTTGTGATTGATCGGCGTTGTGGCCGCCTGCGATCAGGCCCGAGAGGGTGTACGACAAGACCCACTCTTCTGGGATGTCGATGTATAGTTGCCCGCGGTCCTTTTGACTGTGTTTGTCGAGGACATGATGTTGCATCAACTCGACGAGAAAACCCGTTAAGTCGCCTTCTTTTCGCAGCCTGCGTGCGACCTCATAGCGTGTGGAGAACAACCTGTTATGGTCCACTGCGAGGAACGAGCGAAGTGCGCTCTTTGCGTCTTCATCGAGGGGTTGTGTGCTCTTCGTGAGCTGACTGACAGCGTATTGGTAGATCACAAAGTGGGGAGATTTGATCCATTCTAACGCGAGCTCTCTCGGTGAGGAAGCTAACGACTGTATGGCTTCCCAATCGTCGCGTTGTAACCACTGTTGCTCTGTCGGCCTCATCATCGCGTCGCGAAGCCAAGGCCACATTGTCTCTTTGTGCGCTTGTTGGCAGAGGCTGATCGCAAGAAGGACACGGGCTTCTAGGGGGCGTGCTTCATCATGAACCAGCGCACAGAGTGACGCGGGCAACGACAACTCGGCGAGAGATAGACCTCTCCAGACCGTTCGGAATTGTTTGGGCCAATCCCCGGAGAGCAACTTATCGAGCAACCTTTGCGCGTGCTGATCTCCCAAACAGACGAGCTGTGTGACGGCTTCTTCTGCGAGCTTGGGGTTGTCGTCGTATACGTACTTGAGGAGGAATTCGACATCTTCCGAAGAGCGAAGTTGATTGAGTAACTCGATTGTGAGCTGTGTGCCTTCGTGTTTTTGTTTCTTTTGGGTTTGTACCCCAACGGTCTCCAACCATCCCCGAAAGAGACGAAGTAGCTCTGGCGAGAGAGACGCGATGTTTGTTTGTAGTGAGCGCTTGATCGGCTCCAACTTCTCTCGCAGGTCCGTTTGCTTGGTCAATTGAAGGAGGATCTTCGCAGCGAGCGATTGGAGCGTGTCATCGATCAATGCGGGCTCGAATTCAAACGCCTCTTCAGCGAATACCTCTGGCAGGTCTTCGTGGGGAAGGAGCGTCTGGAGCAAGAAAGCACCGAGCGCATCGTCGTAAAGCTCTGTGAGTTTGTTCGTCTCGCGCCATGCTCGGTTTTGGACGACCTTTGCGATGGCGTTCCAGAAGCGGTGACATAACGGTCCTCTCGCTGTCTGTAATCCCCACTGAAGGGCCGCTGCGAACCCTCCCTTCCATTTGTCCAATTCTTCCTGAAAGACTTTGAGATGCTTTTCGTAGCGGAACATCCAGGCTCTCGCCCAAAAGGGAAGGTCCGTCGCAAATTCACACTGAGAGACCATCAAGACATCGACGCGTTTGATAAAATCCTTTTCGTCTTCGACAAAGCGCGGAAAGATGTCTGCGATATCCTGTGGAGAGTCGAAGGAAAGGAGCAGCGCAAGGCAGATCTCCGCGAGCGCTTCACTTTCGTCTTCCTCTGTAGGTTTGGGACGTTTTGCGAGCGCGTCACACAAACCTTTATGGGGATCGCGCCAGCAGTCTTCGAGTGCGTCGAGCAGAGCCCGTCCATGTGCATGGATGATCTGTTCTCTCTGCTCTTGGGTGAGTGTCGAGACTTTTTTGTTGCTGCCTCCAAAACCTCTCTTCTTCTTCTGGGGTCGCAAGGAGAGGTCTCCTGGCGTGTTCTCCTCTAACCACTTTTTGATCTCAGGTTGTGTGTACTTTGAGAGTATACCGAGCAGCGCCAACTTGGTGTCGTGGGAGAACAAGTAACAATTGCCCAGCAGCGTGAGAAAGCGCATCAACTCCGCTTCATCGAAGGATTGTAGTGCGTGCTTGAATCGTTTGGCGCTGAAGTTGAGACCTGCGCGAAAGAGCGCCTCGATGCTCATGTTGTTGTGCGCGAACTTGGGCGCGTTGAATAGCAAGCGCAGCAAGACTGGGAGTTCGTCGCTTCCAAATTGTCCGATGATGACCTCTGTGATGCGCTCTACCTTTTTGTCGGAGAGCCTTCGTGTCCGTGTCCCCGCTGTGTGGAGAAGGCCTCGTAGAACGTCGACGTGGAGACCTTCTCCGTACTTGCTCAGTGTTTCGAGGAACCCGAGTCGGTTGGATGGGATGCGCAAGGCGAGCTTGGAGAGCAGGGCGGGTTTGTTCTCGACCTTGGTCTTCAGTAACGTCGTAAGCAGCGCGTGGTGAAGTTTTTCTCCCTTGCCTGTTTGCGGAGCGAGCGCGATCAATCGGGTCGCACCTTCTGGATCGTCCTGCGCCGCTGCGATCAGTTTTTGTTTGCCGTAGGAGAATGTATCTTTTTTGGTCGTGTCTTTTGCGAGCGCTTCGAGCAGCTGCGCAAAGGGTCTGCTCTGTAAAAGGCTCATCAGTCCTGCGAGAGCGCCGAGGTCAAGTTTGTTGGTCGCTGGATGGCGGCAAAAATCACTATCCCACAGGACGTGGGGAAGCTCTTGCATCTGTCCTGTTCCAAAGCGGCTACCGATCTCCGTCGCGGCGGCTTTGCGCAGCGCGAGTGGGAAACGCTTCTCCGCTAACAAGGCAGGGTATGTGACGGCACAGATCGAGTACGCGGTCGCGTTCCAACGTCCGTAGTGTTGCGCCGTTTTGAAGATCGAGAAGAGCAGTCGTTTGCGTGGCTGTGGTGTGAGTCTGTTGGTGCGGATACCTTCGCACCACTTGTGCAACATTCGCTCTACAAATGGCGGTGGCTCTTCGTTGGTGTCAGGCGTATTGTCCGGTGTCTGTTGCTCCCACATCTTCCACACAAACTCGACCATTGTATCGAGGTCGTCAGGTTCTTTGGCGGTCTCCTCCAGGAATGCGAGGATCGACTCATCCGTTTTCTTGGAGAGTTCGAGCGATTTTTGAAAGCGCGAACCTTGGAAAGCGGCGATGTAGTGGTGTCCCTTTTTGATGAAGGGGAGTGTGTCGAGCTGTCTCAGGAGATCTTCTTCGCTGAGATGGCCATCTTTGTAGAGAGAAAAGTACAAAGGGAGATATTTGGGTTGTTGCTCTGAGCGTTTGAGAGCCTCGATCACGACGTCGCGATTGTCTTCGTCTGGAAGCAGATAGAGCAGGTGCTCGGAGTCGAATCGCTCAGGGCATGAGAGGATCGCTTGACGGCGGATGTTTTTGTTGGGGTGGAAGAGGGCGTGCAACCAACGCTGGGAGTCGATCTCTGCAGACGCACGAAGGGCACCAAGTGCCGCTTGCTGGACGCTCTCGTCTTCGTGGAACAGGTGTTGGTGAATGAGCTTCCAACCTTGTAGACCAGTTGCACCACCGAGCACACCGAGCGCAGTTTTGCGCAATGAGAGGTCGTCATGTGTAAGGCACCGACTGATCCCACTGAGAAATGGAACGCGCTCGGCAAAAGGTCGTTTGGCGAGCTCGTCGAGGAGTGGGATAATGGTCTCGGGAGACAGGTGCTCTTCATGGAGTGCCTGCCAACACAGTATGTCTTGCATACGATCGCTCCAATGCTGTCTGTTGTACAAGGTCTCTTTGATGGTCCAAAGGGTTGCTCTGGTTGTACCAAGAACAACCCGTATTGGCTATAAGGCAATGGTCTGATAGGGGTTCTTTGTGTGGGTTGGTTGCAAAAAAAAAGGCACCTCATGGGTGCCTTTTTAGAGAGGAAACTTGATGAAAAAAAGGAACATCACTTCGACCAAATGGGTATGTTGAAGTGTTCTCCACATCAAGGTATGACCTCCCGAAGGGGGTCATCTCGTCACATATCATTTCTCTCGGCGCTTTCTGTTTTCCCGGTATCTCTAAAGGACGATGGTTCATTTTCCAGCACAGGGAACGGGGTGCTTGTTCGTCTGTGTAATTGGCTGCCTGATGGCGATGTCCCGTCATCTTATAGAAGAATCAGTGTCAAAATTGTAGAGAGTGTGGAGGCTATCCGAAAACAGGTTCAAAGGTGCTCTTGGTGGTCATTGTGAGTCACCGAACTCCATACATCGACCGCTCCCACCAGAGAGATCGCTACAGTTGTATGGACCCACTCACAACGCCTATCAATTACCGGGGAGGTGTTGTGAGCTCGACACCCATTGCTGGGGTCTATTCATGAGTTTCCTCATGGCTCTCTGTTGACACGAAGTTCGCGAGAGAGGCTTGATTCAAACCAGAAAGAGTGGATTGAAATGTATGTGGGATATTCACTTTTCAAATAACGTCTTTTGATATTGTTTGTACTGAGGTACAAGTCAAACCATGACACATGAATTTTTTATCTTTTAAAAACATGTGATTATATGATTTGTATTGCCCCGTGAAGTTGTCTGTTGATACGTCTGATCTTCGAGAAAGGTTCATTTGTGATCGAAAAAAAGATCTCCTCCCATCAAAGTCGAATGATTTTGCTCGGTTTTTGGTGATTGTGTTCGTTTGATCTCGATCTGATCATGAGAGCCCTATTCGACTTGTGCCACGTGAACACCCCCTCACCCAAAGGAAAGAACCCTATGAAAGTCCATCATTTGAACTGTGCGACGTTGTGTCCGATTGGGGGCAGACTTGTCTCAAAGGTCTTCCCAAGTGAAGTGGTTTGTCACTGCCTGCTCATCGAAACCAACGAGGGGCTTGTACTTGTCGACACAGGGATCAGCGTGCAAGACTTTCGCCAACGTCGTCGCCTTGGTGTGATGGCTTATCTGCTCGATCTCAAAAATAAGCCCGAAGAGACCGCGATTCGTCAGATCGCCTCTTTGGGATTCGCTGCACGGGATGTGACGACGCTGATCCCAACCCACCTGGATCTGGACCACGCTGGTGGTATCGCCGACTTTCCTGACGCAACAGTTCACACCTTACGGACGGAGTACCAGGCGGCCCACAGGCGTCAAACGTTTGTGCAAAAACAGCGATATCGTCCGTGTCAGTGGGGAGCACACGCACACTGGACGCTCCATGATGTCGTCGAAGGCGAGCGTTGGTTTGGTTTTGAGGCCGTCCGACAAGCGCCTGGATTGCCCCCTGAGATTCTCTTGATTCCCCTCCCTGGCCACACCTCCGGACACTTTGGTGTCGCCATCCAGACGGATGACGGTTGGCTCTTTCACGTAGGGGATTCCTACTATCATCATAATGAGCTGTTGATCGAAGGCGGTGGACCTGCTGGAATGCAGACGTTTCAGCACATCGTTCACGAAAATTATGCCAAAGCCATGCACAACCAACAGCGACTTCGCGAACTTCACAAAGAACACGGCGATGAGGTCACGATCATCTCCGCACATGACCCCTCCGAATTTGCACGCTGTTGTGGGCATCACTAAGTTAATCCATCTCTTTTTGAAAGTCCGCACATCTGCGGCTTCGGAAGCTGGGGTTTTGCAATACAAACAGGAGACATTCACTTGAAATTTTTACACACAATGATCCGCGTCAAAGATGTTGACGCTGCGCTCGATTTTTTCGTCAACAAGTTGGGTCTCATCGAGACCCGTCGCAAAGACGTCCCCCAAGGACGCTTTACGCTGATCTTTCTCGCGACCGCCGAGGGAGAGCCAGAGATTGAGCTGACCCACAACTGGGATCAAGAAGAAGCCTACAGCGTCGGACGAAACTTTGGTCACCTGGCCTTTGCTGTCGATGACATCTACGCGCTCTGTGAGAAGCTCCAACAAGAAGGTGTCACGATCCTACGTCCACCTCGCGACGGTCGCATGGCGTTTGTCCGTTCACCAGACCTGATCTCCGTCGAGCTGCTCCAAAAAGGGGACGCGCAGCCCGTCCAAGAACCTTGGGCTTCTATGCCCAGCCAGGGTGAATGGTAAGCGCCCGATGTTTGACGCTCATTGTCACCTCGATGATGAACGCTTTGCAGATGATCTCACAGCGGTCCTGGCGCGCGCCAGGACCGCTGGTGTGCAGAGCTTTATCTCCGCCGGATACTCCCCTGAACGCTGGCGACGACAATCCACCATCGCCACCCAAGAAGAGGGTGTCTACGTCGCCTATGGTATCCATCCCTGGCATGTCTCTGCACATATGGACGAACCTTCTTCTGTGATGCTCGCTGCGCTTGACGCTTGTTTGTCCGATGATGTGTACATCAAGCCCGTTGGAATTGGAGAGATTGGCCTCGATCGCTCTCATTACGTCGAAGAGGCTTCTTACCCCCTTCAAGTCGAGGTCTTTCGTGCACAGCTCGCGCTGGCAAGAGAGAAGGACCTCCCCGTCGTGATCCACGCTGTCAAAACACACGCTGACGTGTTGTCATTCTTAAAAAAGGACGGCGTACCAAAAAGGGGTGGACAGATCCACGCTTTTTCGGCAAGCATCGAGATCGCAAGAGAGTACGTGAAGTTGGGTATGTCCCTGTCCTTTGGTGGAGCTGTCACGAGACCGCATGCAAAACGTGCAAGAACAGCGGCTTATGAGATTCCTGGGGAGATGCTCTTGTGCGAAACAGATGCACCTGATATGACACCTCCTGGGTTTCCTCATCGACGAAACGAACCCACCTCTTTACCACTCGTCTTGCAATCGATCGCAGAGCTTCGCGAGATACCCCTCGAAGAAGCTGTTGCCCTGACGAGCCAAAACACAAAACACCTCTTTGCCATTGAGGATTGATCTGATGAACACAACAACTGAAGAATCACAAGTCGATATCCCTCTCACTGACGCCAATGACCCCGAAGACGAGTACAGACTCCATCGTCGCTTCGATCGGATAGGTCGACTCGCTGGCGATGAGGGGATGAAGAAACTCTTGCGCGCCAAAGTGATGGTTGTTGGACTCGGCGGTGTCGGTTCATTTGCAGCCGAAGCGCTCGTGCGTAGTGGTGTTGGGCATGTGAAAATCGTGGACTTTGACAAGGTCTGTATCACCAACACAAACAGACAACTGCAAGCGCTCAAAGGACAGGTCGGACGCTACAAAGCCAACGTCCTCGCAGAGCGTCTTCGTCAGATCAATCCACAAGCCACTGTCGAGCCGATCGAGCGCTTTTACATGGCCGAAAACTCCGACGAGATCCTCTCTGATGACCTCGACTATGTGATCGACGCGATCGACAACGTGACCGCAAAGTGCCATCTGCTCGCGACATGTGTCGAACGTGGGATTCCTGTTGTATGTTCGACCGGCGCGTCTGGACGTTGGGACCCCACATTGTTGAGGACCGCTGATCTCTCGGAGACACACACAGACCCACTCGCGTCCTCTGTGCGCAAGCTCCTGCGACAAAACCATAACTTCCCGAGCAAAGGAAAGTTTGGTATCCCCGCAGTGTTCTCCGCGGAGCGCATTGAGCTGCCAAGAGAGCTCTCCTACGACAATGGAAATGGTTTTCGCTGTGTCTGTCCCGGCGGGAAAAACAAATATCACAACTGTGACAACAGAAATGTCATCTACGGAACAGCCGGTTTTGTGACAGGAACATTCGGTCTGACCTGTGCGAGCCTCGTCGTCAGACAGATCGTCAACGGCGAACTCTCTCTCTAGACGAGTCAGGTTGCTCCTCCCACCTCACAACGCTCTATACATAGCGTTTGATCAGGGACAAGGTTTGCTCGTAGTAGGTATGACCAAAGAGATTGAAGTGGTTGAACACATGGTACAGTTTGTACAGCCCCAAACGCTCTTTGTGTCCTGGAGAGAGAGGAAAAGCCTCTTCGTATGCGTCGTAAAACCTTTGTGAGAACCCACCAAACAAATGTGTCATCCCCAACTCTGCCTCTCGATGACCGTAAGACACGGCTGGATCGATAAGGCATGGCTCCCCTCGTTCATCACTGATCACGTTCCCACTCCACAGATCACCATGAAGCAGAGCGGGTCGCTCTTCGCTTCCTGACAGCAATCCCTCAATCCGAGGCTCCAAACGTCCCATCCATCGACGAAGATCATCCGTCGCGATGCCTTGTTGTTCAGCGACCTTGAGCTGGTGTTTGAGTCTGTATTGCCAGTAGAAGGCTGGCCAAGAGATGTCTTTGTCACTGGGGACATTTGGCTGCGTTGTCGCACCAATCAAGTTGTCTTCGTAGAATCCGTAATGTGCAGAGGTGACACGGTGTTGGGCTGCGAGGCCACGACCAAGCGCCTCCATGAAGTCCGTTCGTCTTGGTGCTTGTTCGATGTATTCGAGGAGCAAAAGTTGTGGGGTGGCGTGTTGGATCGATGGAATACGGAGCGCGTTGGCTTTTGCCAGTTCTTCGAGTCCGTGGGCTTCTTGAAGAAAGGGAGCCTGATCGTCGGGCATGGATTTGACGAAATAGCGTGCGCCATCTTCCATCGTGACAATGGCTGCATTGGCGATACAACCGCCTCCAACTCCCTCCATGTGCAATACTTGTTGCCCCAAGGCTGCTGTAAGCTCCTGGCGAACATTCATCGTCGTATTTGGATATGTTGAAGGAGTCCTTCACAGGCATCTTCGAGCAGGTCGAGGACGCGCTCAAAACCGTCTGCGCCGCCGTAGTAAGGGTCGGGGACATGGTCTGTTGATTCGCGTTGACAAAAGGACGTCATCATATGGAGTTTGTCTTCGTATTGTCCGTCTTCATCGAGGTCCTGAAGATCTCTCATGTTGGACGCATCCATCGCGATGATCATATCAAATGTCTCGTAGTCATCGGGAAAGGCGACCTGACGACTGCGGCTGGTGAGGTCATATCCGCGCTTGGCGCCATGTTTTCTCATGCGGGCGTCTGCTCTCTCGCCAACGTGATAGCCTGCGGTCCCAGCGGAGTCACAAAAGATACTCTCTGACAACCCTGCGCGTTCGACGTAGGCTTTCATGACGGCTTCTGCGCTAGGGGAGCGACAGATATTTCCCAAACAGACAAATAACACCTTGAACATCTCTTCTCCTTTTGGACGAATCTTGGACAGGAAAACATCCACTCATGTGGGAGTGTGTTCTGCAAGGTAAGAGATAAACGCATCGTTGGGAAGGGGACGACTGTAAAAGTAACCTTGACCGAGCCGGCAGCCCATCTCTTTGAGTGTGTCGACGAGTGGCTGGTCTTCAATGCCTTCGGCGATGACTTTGAGGCCAAGCTCACGAGACATTTGGATGATGTATTTGACGATCGTGTAGGTGCGTTTGTTATCGAGTGTGATGACGTAAGAGCGGTCGAGCTTTAACTCGTTGACATGTAGTTTACTCAGGTAGTTGAGAGAGGAGTAACCTGTGCCAAAGTCGTCGATGGCGATATGGATACCCTTTTCGAGCAAAGCTTGCAATGTACGATTGGCCAGATCAAAGTGACTTAAGACAGCGGTCTCTGTCACTTCAAAGATCAGGTGTTCAGGTCGGCAGTCGTATTGTTTCAGGAGCTCTTCAAGTGTCGGGATAAAGTGTGGGTCGTAGAGGGTGGAGGGGGAGAGGTTGATCGCGAGACGGAAGCCTTCGATTTGGTCGACATCCCAAGTCTCCATAGCTTGCAATGCCTCTTCGATGATCAACCTCGTGAGGGGGCGAATGAGCGCTGTCTGTTCGGCCACTTCGATGAAGAGATTGGGGGCCATGCGACCCCGTTTGGGGTGGCTCCAGCGCACGAGCGCTTCCGCGCCGATGGGGGCACTTGTTTCGAGGTCAACTTTTGGTTGGAATTCGAGAAAAAACTCTCTGTTTTTGATGGCCTGGTGGATCTCTGCGGCGAGCAAGAAGTGATGAGGGGCGTAGGTCTTTTCGACAGGTTCAAAGACCGCGATGGTTTCACCTAGTTGGATCGCCTGATCATTTGCAGTGTCAGCGTATCGGAGTAACTCGTTGCGCTCACTCGCGTGCAGTGGGGCGAGCGCGATCCCGCAGGTGATCAGGATGTGGATGGGAAATCCTTCGATGTCGATGGGTTGGGAGAGCGCTTCGATGACAGGGCGCATCCGCTGTGTGACCTCCTCGGGTTTTTGTAGTCTGGAGAACAAGATCCCAAATTGGTCGCCACTAAGGGATGCGATCTCACAAGCTTCTGTGAGATGTTGTTGGATGACATGGGTGACACCTTTGCGGATGAGACGTCTTGTCTGTTGGCCGAGGCTATGGGTGAGTGGGTGGAGGTTGTTGATACGGAGCAGGGCGACGCCCAAGAGTTGGAGTGTGCGGAGATTTTGAGCCAGTGAGTCGTCAAGGATACGTTCAAAATGCTCTCTGTTGGGGAGTCCTGTCACGGAGTCGTGGGAGAGTTCGTATTGGAGTTTCTTGTGGACTTCGTGTCGCTCAACGGCTGAGGTGAAGATGCTGATGACTGAACGCAATAATTGCAACTCCTCTTGTGTGTATACACGTGTACGTCGCTCTCCAAGGCAAAGCAATCCCCAGCGGTCTTTGGAACGACCGATGGCTTTGATCGTGAGCTGTTGGATATCTTGTTGGAGGAAGTACGACGGGATATGAAGAGAATGTGGTTGGTGGATATCTTCAATATCGACGTGATCTGTCTGTCTGAGCGCGAACCCCAAGACATTTGTGATCTCACCTGAGAAATCATGAGTTGGAGGTTCGCTTGCCGAGGTGCTATGGATGAGTCGCAGGTTTGGGTTGTTGGAAGTGGCCGAAGGAGCCGATTGCAAAAGGTAGAGTTGATCAATTTGTAGAATCGAGCGAAGTAGAGAGAGCGCCTCATCGAAGAACAAGGCGAGGTCGGAAAGCTCCAGCGCTCTTTGTCCGAGGAAGGCGATAATATGTTGCTGTTGGGCGGCTTTTTGTCTCGTCATTTCGCTCTTTTGACGGGCCTCATAAAGACTGCGAAAGCGATTGAGGCGTGTGATGTTTTTCAGTCTCGCGCGCAACAAGAAACGATCGACAGGTTTACTCATAAAGTCGTCAGCGCCGGCCTCCATCCCTTGTGAGAGGGACTCTCTGTCGTCAAGCGCTGTGAGCATGATAATAGGAAGCTCTGCGAGCGTCGGGTTTTTGCGCAATTGACGGCAGACCTCAAATCCATCCATATCTGGCATCATCACGTCGAGCAGGATCACATCAGGGATAATCGCTTCAACCTTTTCAAGGGCCTCTTGTCCACTTGCGGCGAACTCAAGATGGTAACCCTGATTGGCCAAAAGTCCCTTCATTGTCGCGCGTGCGCCGGCTTGATCATCCACGATAAGGATGGTTGCTGTCGAAAAGGAGTGTGCACTGTTCATCACGAATGGGACCTCTTTTGTAAGTGTTTTTCGATGGTTGAGATGAGCTGTTGTAGATTGAGTGGTTTGCTCAGATAGTCATCAGCGCCTGCTTGTAGACAGCGCTCTTTGTCTTCTGGCATCGCGAGGGCTGTCAATGCGACAATTGGTGTGTGGGCATAGCCTTGGAATTCTCGGAGATTTCCGATCGTCTCAAGACCATCCATCTTCGGCATTTGAATGTCCATCAAGATGATATCAAATGAATCTTCTCGTGCGTGCTGTAGCGCTTCAATGCCATTTCGGGCGAGCGTGACGTCGTATTGTTTGGCTTCGAGGAAGCGGGAAAACAGCATGATGCTGCTCTCGTTGTCTTCGGCCAAGAGGATCTTTTTTCTCTCGGACGTAAGCTCGTATGGCATCGTCTTCTTTTTGATCGGCTTGGTCGAGGGGGGAGGAGGTGTCTCGCGGGGAGGGGGTGGTGCCATCACCCTTGGGAGACTCTTGATGATTGGACGAGCGGGGGTTTGTTTGGGAGCGATATTCGGGAGGGTGATATGGAATTGGCTCCCCTGACCGATTTGGCTCTCCACTGACAGCGTGCCATTGTGCAGTTTGACCATGTGTTGGACGAGGGAGAGCCCAAGGCCTGTGCCTTCGTATTGTCTGGAGAGCTTGCTGTCGATTTGGATAAATGGTTGGAAGATGCGCGTCTGGTTCTCTTTCGAGATGCCGATGCCTTCGTCCCATACAGTGAACGTCACCTGTTGCTGGTCAGGTGTCATCTTCACACGTAGGCCGATACGGCCTCCTTTGGGCGTGAACTTCGTCGCGTTTGAGAGCAGGTTAATCAGGACCTGTTTCAGTCTTCTGGCATCCGCCCATAGTGGAGCAGTGACACCCTCATCTGTGAAGTTGACTTGCAGTGATTTGTTCGTTGCCCCTTTGCGAATGATTCGCATACACGATTGGCAGAGGTCGAACAAGTCGACTTTTTCGTATTCAAGTTCGACTTTACCTGCGGATATTTTGGATAGGTCGAGGATATCGTTGATCAGCGCGAGCAAGTGACGACCACTCTCTTCGATGTATTGTAGCGACTCTTTTTGGGCTTCGTTAGGGGGACCGTAGACACCTTCTAGAAAGGCCTCTGACATTCCCAGGATGGTGTTAAGTGGTGTGCGCAATTCGTGACTAATACTCGCAAGAAAGTCATCTTTCATCTTGGAGGCGCGGTCAAGTCGTGCATTTGCATGACTTAGCTGTTCTGTCCTGACGCGTAACGCTTCTTCCGCTTGCTTGCGCTCTGTGACGTTTCGAATGACGCTCGTGTAGATCTGTGTCTCACCGAGCTCTACGCGACCAAGACTTAGCTCACATGGAAAAAGCTCTCCATTTTTTTTATGTCCCATCAGCTCGATCGGAGCGTCTGCATGTTTTCGGGCGTACAACACCTCCATAAAGGCGTCCGCGTCTGTGTCATTGTCAAAGTGTGGAAATAGCAAGCTGAGGTGTTGGGCGGAGAGTTCGTCTTTGCTGTAACCAAAGATCTGCTCGATCGCGCTGTTGACGATCATAATTTTGCCGTTTTTGTCGGTAGAAGCGATTCCTTCTGCTGCTGTCTCCAGGATGTTGTGTTTGAGCGCTTCGGCGTGCTCTAGCGCTTCATATTGTGTTGAAAGTTTGGCGTTCGCTTGCTTGAGCTGGATGGTCTGCCTGGAGAGCTCCTCGGCGATCTCATGGGCGTCGTGAAGAGATTGTTCTGTCATCTGGAGAAGATGCAACAAGTCTATCGCCGGATCGTGTAAAGCAAAATCCTTCAGCTTTAAACCGAGCGCGGAGATTTGTTTGGGATGTGTGAGCCAGGGAGAGCCCAGGAATATCCATGGATTGGACGTTTCATTTTGTAGAGGGAGCCATTGTCCTCTCAACATGAACTCCTCGTTTGTCCGAGAGCGCAGTACCCAGAGCAAGTGTCTGTCACTGGAGAGCGAGGCAAATGTGAGTGGGACATCTGGTCTTTTGACTTCGAACTCTTGATGTAACGAAGGGAAGGGAGGGGGGAGTAGTTTTTGAAGCGATGGACCTACCTGTAAGATCGTGAGAGCAGCATCGACCACGATATAAAAAGGGAACAACTCCTCTAGTTGCTGTGGAGATATGTGTGGTGTCGATAGCATCGTCTCTCCTCTTTATTCGCTGTCACTGCGTGTTTGCGAAGTTACAAGTCTCTGTGATTCACCATTGGATCGTGAATTCATCGTGCTTTGCACCATCTGCGCGTTTGAGTGTGTGTTGGATCGTGAGCGTTGTGTTGTACATCTCACCGAGCCCACGCAACAGTCCAACGACAAATGGTTGTAAACCGTCACGATGGGAGTTGTAGTAGAGTCTTATATAGCCGGGGCCTTTCTCCAATACTCTGAACTTGGGTGGGGATAACTTGGGCAGGATAAAAGAGATGCGTGTGTGGAAGTTGGGCAGGTTCTCCAAAAACTCTTGAAGATTTTCTCCTCCCGCCTCAAAGAGCTCGCTGTATCCTTTTCTTCCTGTGTGTAAAATCCAATGGACCCCAAACTCTTCGAGGATCTCTGTCGGGGTGAGCCCCACGTGCTGACTCAACGCGCCGACGATAGCGTATGTCTCCTGATCGTCGTAACCTCGATTGCTTATATATGTATCTGTCTCGATCCCTGCCGTCTCTTTGACTTTTTCCCACACCCCATCGCCAAAGTGAAGCGTGATGTACTCTTTCATCGAACGGTTGACCAACCCATACATTGCTCGTCCTCCAAGGTTTGGTAAGAACTCCATACCTTGATAGACGGTTCAAAGTCGCGTTCGATGAAGGAATTTTTTCTGAATCCTTTTTTCCTTGGAGTGGCCTTGTCGATCCTATCTGCGTTTGTGGCCGTGCTGCGGGAGTTGGGGGGATCAGGTGGCTTTGTGTGTTCTCAGCTCTACATAGAATGTCGTCCCTACACCTGGTGAGCTCTCAAAGGTCAACTCACCTCCGTGTAGTCCAACGATCGTCTTGGCGATCGAGAGACCGAGCCCCGTTCCTTTTGTTGTCCGTTTTGCGTAATCCTCGGCCTGTGAAAATCTTTCGAAGATTTTGCTATGGAACTTGGAAGGGATGCCGTTGCCCCTGTCTTCCACTGCGATCTTTAAGCAGTTGTCCTCTGTCAGATACGCGCTCACGAGCACCTTTTCCCCTTCTGGCGAAAATTTACAGGCATTGGAGAGTAAGTTGGCCATGACTTGCTTCATTCTTTGGACATCGATATCGATGGTGGTGTTGGAGCACTCTCCTAGCTCGATGGAGACTTTGTGTTCTCTCGCGTATGCTTGGTTTTCCTCAACACACGAAGTCAAAAACGGAGCCACCTTCGTCGGCTTCATTTGAAGGGAGAAGTCTCCGCTGTTGTACTTCTCCGAGTCGAGCAGGTCATTGATCAGTAAGAGCAATCTCTTGCTGTTCTTCTCTGCGATGTGCAGGAGGTGTTGGGCTTTTTCTTTCTGTACAAGGCCACTGTTGAGTAGCTGCAGCGAACCTTTGATCGACGTTAAAGGGGTGCGTAATTCGTGGCTGACGGTCGTCAAAAATTCGTTCTTTACGTTGATCAGCATCTTCTTCTCTGTGATATTGAGAAAGTAGCCGTAAAGTGCGATCTCTTCGTTATTGAGCTGCTCTGAGGTCGATGTCCCAAAGTACCATTGTTCTCCGTCGAGAGGATCGACGATACGAAACTCATCCTCCCACAAGGTCATGTTTTGTGTGGCTCGGTGAAGTCCCTCCCTTACGCGCTCTCTGTCGTCCTTGTGGATGGATTCGAAGAACAATTGTGCCTTGTTCTCGAACTCTTTCGCAGTGCGTCCCAAGAGTGTCTGTTTGGGGCTGTTGATGTAATCGAAGGACCAACCCCCACCTGAGGACAGGGTGAGCTGCAAGATCTCGCCGGGTACTTGCTCTGTGATGTGAGAAAGTCGACGTGCGAGTTTCTGGCTTCGTACTGTGTGGAGGTGCACCTTCATCACCATCCGCCAGCCGATGTACGCAAGCAGAGCAGAGAAGGAGACGAGCGTCGCGATATGATTGAGCCATGGTGCGAGATTATAGGAGTAAGTCTCCGAGCGGATCGAGAAGGTCAACCAACGTTGTGTTGCGGCAAATCCCAACCCCACAATCGATAAAGACATAAGAGATATCAAAACGATACCCCACCGCAGTGGTAGAAAGAGGATGGCTGTAAAGGAGAAGGTGACCACAAAGACCCGACTCTCCGCCAATAATCCTAGTTTTGATGCTGGGATCAAGATCGCTGCCCACATCAACGTGAGCAAAAACAACACCCGCGTGGTATACGAAAAAGCAGACTTTGTCGCCCACAGGAAAAAAACAGCCAATACTAAGAGTAAGTTCGCGATGTAGAACCATCGAAACCCTGTGACAGGTATACGTGAGATGGAGATCAAGTACGATGGAATACACGCGAGACAGAGTCCAAGGAGAAATTCTTGAAGAAGTTCTTCCTGAAGTGTCCGAAGGTTCCAATCTGTTCTTGGCATGGTATGTATCCTCTTGAAGTTCCCATTCTTGTTGCCGGATGTCTTGTCTTAAAGACACTCGGGGTACATAAATACCAGCACACACACCAAGTTTCAAGCTCGTACAGAACACTGGTCTAGTGCGTTTCTTTTGTTGGGGATTTTTGGAGGAGAGCGGGGAGGGGCCGACGACCTAATTGCTATTGACAACTCCAGAGGATGGTTTTGTCTGCTGCGCCTGAGATCAGCTGTGAGGTGTTTGTACCAAAGACGACACGAAAGATACCTGCATCATGTCCTGACAACGTGCTCAGCGCTTTTTTTGATGTTATATTCCACAGCCTCACCGTCGTGTCCAACGAACCAGACAAGAGCAGCATGCTGTCCGCACTGTATTCGAGGGTCTTGATCTCCGCTTGATGTCCTTCGAAGGTGTGGATGAGTTGTCTTGTTTGTGCATCCCAAAGCTTGATCTGGCCGTTGCTGTCGCCTGACGCAAATGACTTTCCGTTGGGTGCAAAGGCGATGGCTGTGACCTCTGTTCCGTGTCCATCGATGTTTTGGATCGGGTATTCTTCATCGACCTTCCACCATTTGATCGTGTTGTCCCAAGAGGCCGAGACAAACGATGTTCCATCTGGAGAAAATTGTGCCGCATAGACAGGTCCAAGGTGCCCTCGGAAGGTTCGCACATGTGCTCCATCGTCTGCGTTCCACAGCTCCAATCTGTGTTTGTCGCTGGAGGTCAGGATGCGCGTCCCATCAGGGCTGAAGGTGAGATGATTGATCGGTCCATCTTCTGCCTTTTTGCTACTATACAGGAGCTTACCGGATGAGACTTCATATGCGTGTAGAAATTGTTCTTCACCGCTCCCTCTCAACGCTGCGACGAGCATCTTGCCATCTGGTCGGAAGGCCATGTATCTGATTTTGTGTTTGACTGTTTCGAGGGTGCGCAGCACCTTTTTTTCCGATAATGACCAGATTTTGATCGTATCTTCGTTCGAGACCGTCGCGAAGTGATCGGATGATGCGTGGATCGCGACGGTGTTATTCTGCCAATTTTGGATACGGTTGATACGATGAAGGAGCGTGCTATCTTCTGTCTTCCATATGTGGATGGCACCTTGTTGAGAGCCCGTCACAAAGGCACTCCCGTCTGGATGCATGGTGACACTTTGGGCGCGGTCATTTGTGAGACTGATCTTCGAGATGACTTGTTTGGTCTCTAAATCGTACACGAGTGTCCTGTAGGTGTATCGATGTGAAACTGCGAGGTGACGATTGTCTCGCGAAAAAGAGAGGCCATATGGACTCCGCTCTCCTGTGTAGCGTTGCGTGTAAGATTGAATGCTCTTATTGAGATCGTACACATACAAATATCGATAGGAACCCATCGCCAGCCAACGTCCATTATCGGAGATCTCCATTGAGCTGTAAGAAGTCTCTGTGTTGTCTCCTGTCTCGATAAGCTTCGATTGTTTGATATCCCACTTGGAGAGCTTGTTGTTGTACGTGGTGTACAGTGTATTGTCTTTCCCAAACACGACAAAGTTTTGTCGGGACTCTGTAGGGATACTCTTGCTGAGCACGAGGCGCGTCTTAAAGCTCCAAATGTCAATACTACCCGAACGTGTCACGGCAAATTTGTATTCTGTTGGATGAATGGCCAAAGAGTACACATATGCGCTTTGGAGGAGTGTCTGGAGAGAAGGTTTTCGGCTCGCGACGTCCCACACGATCAACTGTCTACTTTGGTAGAGTGCGACGAGTTTTTTGCCGTCACCTGTGAATTTGATGTGAGAGGGAGCGCTCTTGCTGTATTTGAAGGTCGCGATATGTTTGGCTGTCGCTGCGTCCCATAGTTTGATCGTGTAATCCGTTGAAGCTGTCGCGAAGATCTTACCGTCAGGGCTGTATTGTACGCTCATGATTTGTGAAAAGTGACCGGCAGGGAGCTGTTCGAGTGGTTCGGCTGTGCAAGTCTTACATGCTTCATCGACAGCGCCGTCACAATCGTTGTCATGGCCATCACAGAGTTCTTCCTTTGGCGTGACTTCTCCGACACACTCGCTCCATTGGCCAAATTGACAGGTCTGTCTACCTTCTTGGCAGAGTCCAACTCCTTTTGTCGCTTCTTTCCCACTGTAGCAACGCCTCGTATCGCCCGAGTTACATTCGATTTTGCGTTCGGAGCTGCCGCCATCAAAGTCCGTCGTCTCAAAGCTCGTCGAGTTGGTGCTGACGACACAATATCCTGCCTGTGTACACACCTCTTTACTCGTACAGTCCGCATCTTGGGTGCAGAGCTTTACACAAGATTGGCTGCGACAGACTTGACCGCCTTCACAATCCGTGTCTTGTGCGCAGGCGAGCTGAATCGTGCTGCTCCCACAATGCCAGCCCCCCACGAGGAGCAAGAACGCGCCAACACACAACAAAATGAAACGATGGTACCTCATACATACAAACCTTCTATTGGGCAGCCTGCTCAAAAAACCAACTGCCTTGACCTATGGAATCGTGAATGTATCACAACAGCTTCTTTGCCTTCGTCTTTAACAAGCAAAAGATATGCCGGGATCTTTTTCACGATGTGTATGATCATTTTTCTTAGGTAGAGCGATTGTTTACTCGGTGCAGGTGTCGAAGTGGAGGTGTGTTCGTTGAGGGATGTCTCAGATTTTTGAGGATGTTGCCCTTCGAGGTGACAGATCTTTGTGTTTGATGTGAAGCAAGTCTTTTGTAGTGGGTTGTGCTATAAGGTGGCTACGAATTGGGGTCGGTCTCTGTCTCTGAACCGACCTGAGATCTCCTCTGTGAGTCTCTTGTTTGGAGTTGTAAAGGATGCAAAAGATACCTCTACCACGGGAGCACGGTGCTTGGGTGATGTTGTTCACGCCGTGTATTCTCGGGACGTTGTTGGCGCCACAGATCGCCCTCCATGTTGTGTTGTTGTACATCGCAATTCTTGGTGCTTTTCTGGCACGCCATCCCTTTATTTTCTTGCTCAAAACACGCACGCACAAAAATCGTGAAGCACAGCGTCAACACATGACAATGTGGCTCGCATTGTACGGTGTTGTGTCGATGGGGGCCGGAGCGCTGTTGTTATTCGCCTACCAATTGACGTGGCTCTTGTATTTCGCGTTTGCTGCGGTGATTGGACTCGGCTTGGACACATGGTGGCACCTGAAGAGAGAAGGGATGAGCGCAAAAGCTGAATATGCTGGCGTGATCGCCATGTCACTCTCTGCACCTGCTGCGTACTACGTCGCTTCGGGGACACTTCCTTGGCAAGCCTTTGCCTTGTGCTTGCTCTGTATCTTGTACTTTGGAGGGAGCATCTTCTACGTCAAGTTGAAGGTCCGCACACAACCCAAAGCACCCTGTCCAGTCAGCACGCTCCAAAAGCTACGCGCTGGTAAAGTTAACGCGACCTACCATCTCTTCGCGCTTACCCTCGTCTCCATCCTGGCTGCACTCGGGACACTTCCACTGTGGACACCTCTCGCGTTCCTACCTGTAACCATCAAGGCGATGTGGGGAACCTTTCAGTGGCAAACCAAACAAGAACTCAATCTCATGCGATTGGGGATCTATGAATGTGTCCACGCCCTCGTCTTCTCCGTGATGATTATCCTGACGTTTGCGTGAAACCTTTTTGCATCATACGATATAAAAATGGCTGAGCGTCGCGAGGGGGCGTCCGCGAGCAAACCACGCCGGGAAGACACATCTCTTCTTCATATACCACGGTAACAACTCGATGATATCGAAACTCTCAAGGTGTTGTAGAGACGGGAGCTTCTTGGTGATATCCGCCGGTTGATGAAGTCCATATTGAAACAGCGTTTGTCGCCTTCTGAACGTCGCGCTCATATTCGCGAAGGTCAGCAGCGCCGGGTGGTATGTATCGATGAGCAGGTCCGTCCCTTTGGGGAACAGTTCACACAACGTACGTAGCGTCTGCATGACTTTTTCCTCTGGAAAGTAGGGAAGCAGGCCTTCGATGAGCACGATGGGAGGTTGTTGAGGGTGGATGTAGGGGCGGATCTGGTGAAGCTCTTCTGGGATGGAGAGGGCGCACAGTGTGTGTTGTGGAGAGCTGGGAAGACATTGTCGTCTCTGCTCGATGACATGAGGCAGATCCGCACAGATGAATGATGTCTCTTTGTGTCTAAAGGGAAGCGTATCAAGCCCACATGCGAGCACAAACACATCCCGCTTTGGGTGCTCTTGGAGCAACAGACGCAAACGCCGATCGATGAGGATACTCCTGGCGATACACAGCCTGATCGGGAAAGTGTCGCTGCTGATATCTGCTGGTGACAGCTTCAGTGTTTGCGCGACGTCCAGCGCCAGGTCGTCGTGGAATGTGTGTTGTGGCAGGTATGTTTTGGCATAGGCACGGGCGAGCAAGGGGATCAAGAGAGTCCAGCTGATGCCGTGCAGTTGTGAGAGAAGTTGTTCTGTTGGGGAGGTGGACATGGAGAGGTCTCAGGCCGTTATGTCAAAGAGCGCGTGGTCTCAGGTGGGGTCTGCTTTGGGGGTTTTGTCGGTGCTTGCAGGGAGCTTGGGCTCTTTGATGTACTCTGCGGGGATGGTCCCAGTCAGGGTCTTCAGCCATGTCACGATGCGTGCGACTTGCTCTTTTTTGAGCTCTTTGGCGAGCTGGTGACGTGCCATCAACTTGACCATCTTTTCGAGCGACTTGACCGAACCATCATGCAGATAAGGACCTGTCTTCTCGATGTTGCGAAGAGAGGGCACTTTGAACATGAATTTGTCTTCTGCCTTTTTGGTGACTTTGAAGCGACCTTCGTCTTTGTTACCGGGCCAGGGCTTGATAAGTCCGAGCTTGTGGTACATGTGTCCACCTACGTATGTCCCTGAGTGGCAAGTTGTACAACCTGCGGAGACAAACTCTTTGAGGCCGAGCTTTTCCTCTTTGGTGAGGGCTTTTTTGTCGCCTTTGAGGAACTTATCCCAGCGAGAAGGTGTGACCAATTTGCGCTCGAAAGCACCAATCGCTTTACCGATGTTGTCCATCGTGACGGGATCTTTTTCGCCTGGGAAGACCTTCTTGAACATCTCGACGTACGCGGGGATAGACTTCACAGTCGCGACCGCGCGCTTAGGATCGATCGCCATCTCAACAGGGTTTTGGATGGGTTGTGTCGCTTGGTGTTCGATGCTGGGGGAGCGACCATCCCAGAATTGAACGAAGTGTCCAGCGGCGTTGTAAACAGTGGGGGAGTTACGATCACCCTTTTGTTTTTTGTGGCCTTCTGAGGTGGGCTTGTTGTCGACACCAAAGGTGGACAAACCGTGACAGCTGTTACAGGAGACGTCGTGGTTTTTGGACAGGCGTTTGTCGAAGTACAACATACGACCCAAGGCGATTTTCTCTTTGGTCAGCTTGATGCCTTTACCTTCCATGACTGCTGGAAGTGCGCCAAAGTTTTTGAGGATCGCAGCGTCAATATCTGCCGATACTTTTGACTTTGACTTTTTCTCGAATTGATCGATTGGACCTTTGTTGTTGTTCTTTTTACAACCTGTGAGGGCAAACACAAGCATACAACATACTGGGAACAAGATTCTTTTCACTTTGAACCTCCATTTCGTCGTGTGAATCCATCTCTTTTTGGCTCCGCAACATTCTTTGGCGGAGCGTCGGAGGAGATGTTGTATCAGAGCCATTATGTCCTTTGCAAGTGTCAAATGTATCCATTTTGTAAATGGACTACATACGTAGTCTCAGCTCGTATCAATCGTCCTTTTTGTCTACTATTACAAACCCAAATGAGGGAGAGAAGACAGCTGTATTGTTTTAGGCCATCGGATGCAAAAAAGGATACAGAAAAAAAACGTCCTTACAGGTCCTCTTGCGAAAAAGACATACAACATCGAGGTCGGACACAAGGTCCGACCCTACGGGGGAAATGCAACATCATGCTCATGCGTTTACTTCGCGAGAGGACCACTTACTTGGACCATACGCGAAGTGAGTTATTCCAGCCTTTGACACTGCTACATCCACCAGATGAACGATATTGTCCTGTGCTCATGAAGATATATGCGTATCCTGCGGGTCTATCTTTTGGCCATGTAAAGTCGAATTTAAACGCGCGATTTGTCACCTGTACACATTGTCTCTGCCAGCCTCCTCCTTCAAACTGGACATTGAACGCCAAGGCACTTGTCTCATCGGCGACTTTCCCTTCAAAAGTGTATGTCTTTCCACGCTCCAACCCCCAACAGTCGAAGGGAGTGTTCATGATCACACCACGATATGCGAAGGTCTCCTTTGCACACATCGAGCTTGTCGTCTTGGTGCATGTTGACAGGGCTTTGTTCTGTCAAATACCCCCACCTTCGCAAAGCTCAGGAAGGGGCTTGTCGTTCCATTCACTTCCGCTAAAACAACTTCAACTGGACGACACTGGAGGCTTCATCGTTTGCTTCCGAAACCACAACTCCTCCGTTGGGTTGATTGACTGCAACCCTGCCATCATCTTCGCATTCAAACAACGCACGCTCTCGCTTTATCACGAGTTGACGTCCTTTTTCTGCTATGTTTCTGGCCGCATTCAGGTCTGCGTGGCTCTGCGTTCCACACTCCCTACAAACAAACACACTCTGACTTTTTCGATTGCGTTTGTCACAATATCCACACTGACTGCACGTTTGAGATGTATACGCCGCATCTACGAACAACACTTCTACACCGTCTCTTTTGGCTTTGTACTCTATTTTTTTGCGCAGGTCATAAAATGCCCACGAATGCAATTCTCTTCGCAGCTCGCGACTGGCCCTTACCCGATTGCGTATCCCACTCAAATCTTCGAGCACGATCGTTCTCTTTGTGCGTTGCGCTTTTTTGACAATTGCTTTCGAGAGCACATGATTTACATCATTTCGAAAACGGGCTTCTCGACCGCTTCTTTCTTTCAATTTGCGTTTACACGATTTTGTCCCTTTTTTCTGCAGTTGTCTGCGTCTATGTACGTTCTTCTTGCGAACGGCTCGAATCTGTTCTCCTGAAAATGCTGTCGCATCCGAGTCATAAGCGATTTGTGCCAGCCCCAAGTCCACACCGAGGTAACCTTGACTTTCGAAACCTTCGCTTTCTTTGACTTCAACGCTGACGTGTAGATAGAATTTGTTTTTCCTCAGCAGCAGTTTGGACTCCCCAATTTTGCCACCAAGCATGTTTTGTTGATGTTCACCACAAACAAACCTGATAGGCTGACGTCCGTTGAGCGTCCACACAGAAATTTTGTCGTCATCTTCCATCCAAGAAAGTAGACGAGCATCATACGCAATGGAGCCGTTAAATCTGAACTTTACGAGCGTTCGTTTGTTGTTTTTGTACGCAGCGGCAACCTTTGCAAATGAACGAATGAAGATTTGGGATGAGAGTTGAGGGTATTTTTTGCGTAGTTTGTGGTAAAACTCTTTTTGAAGAGAGGACTTGCCAAACTTACGTTCTTTGAATGCAAGTTGAGAAATACGATTGCAGAGAATGTTGGTTTCTCTGATGGTGTTGAGCAACAATTGTTGTTGTTCGAGATCAAGCTCAAGTTTAAGTTTGGCAGTCAATTTCATGAGTATAGATCATCCTTTGTATGTTCATGCATGAAAGTATCAAGGATGTGTGTCATATTGTGACAGACGTTTGGAAAAAAAATGAATCGGATGGGGATTTCCTCCCCCACCGAATCCACTCGCGGTGCTCGCTGTAGATTCGGAAGGGGCCTCCATCCCTTTGAGAAAGAAATTCCTTTACTAGGTGAAGTGACACGAAGTCCAGGGTAGGCGACACCTGCGGAGGTGTCTCGTAGTGCTTCGAAGTAGATTGGTTGGGACAAATTCAGGCCATCGAGGATTTCAAGGTGGAGATGTGGACCTGTCGAGAAGCCTGTGTTTCCAGAGAGGCCAATGACTTGACCTGGGCACACCTGCTCACCGAGTTTGACTCTTACACCGTCTTTTTGAAGGTGTAGATACCGTGCGGATGTCCCATCACCATGATCGATGTACACATAGTTGGCTTGAGACGAACAAGATGAGTCCCCACAACCTGAGTCGGAGTCGCTCTTTGTACCGATCACAATCCCTGCACGGACGGCGACGACCTTTGTGCCTTCAGGGACACCGAAGTCGACGGAGTAAGCAGAGTTTCCTTTGTGAGAGAAGGAGCCATGATGGCCTTGTGAGATGGTGACAGAGAAGCCCTCTTCGAAGGGGAGACGTATCCATTGTGAACGAGCTGTCAGACATTGTCCTCCGAGTAATACTTTGCCGGGACCACAGAGCTCTTTGGGGTCATCAGGGATACATTGTCCATTCTCTTCGCGTGTGCCGTCACTACAAGAGAGGGTTTTTTCTGGAAGACATTGTCCTTCATCTTGTTTGGTCCCCTGGCCACATGTGACCTTTTCGAAGGTTGGGACACATTGACCATCTTTGGAAGTTGTTCCGCTACCACACTCGCGTTTTTCGTAATCTGGGACACATTGACCATCTTTAGGACTTGTACCTTCACCACATTCTATCTTTTCGAAGGCGGGTTTACATTGACCTTGTTCATCGACGGTCCCTGAGGCGCACTCTTTTTTGGGATAGTTGGGGATGCATTTTCCATCTTGGGCCTGTGTGCCTTCACCACAAAAATCTTGGGCTGAACCGCAACCCATCCACACAAAGCAGAGTAATATACCAAACAATAAAACAAGCTGTTTCATGACCAAACCTACCATTTGCGATGAGTTGAGATCTCCCTGCACCAAGGGGAACAGAGAAGCAGACACGTCCGGTTATAGTCTCTGCCTCGATGATGTGCAAGCCAAAAAAGGTCTCCATCCGCATCTATCGGTTGAATGGTCCCTCCCTTCGAAAGGCTAAGTTGTGTTGAAGGCGGGTGATCTCTTGGATGATTAGATAGAGGGAATTGTTTGGTTGGTATCACCGGGTTCAAACCCAGTGCTATAGATAAAGTACGCTCGCCTCCAAGACTTCGCATCGATGGACACTCATGCCGTATTCACGGGGGATACTTGAATGCTGATCCAGGGGCAGTTGCACTTGTGTCTTCGCAAAGTGCACCCGAACGCACGCTACAATCCCTCATGATCATACGTATGTCGCAAGCGACATCCT
>MDTD01124273.1_pt1 | contig 47353 bp, 46 predicted proteins | sample 811221 | NCBI WGS metagenome assembly MDTD01 (sample SAMN05326646, study PRJNA326480) | marine metagenome | isolation source: seawater | place: Pacific Ocean: South West | collected 2011 | reverse complement strand
TATGATAAATAATCTTTTAAAAAATAATTTCCACATTTTAATCTGTTTTTTATCGATATTAAGTATTTATTTTGGTTTTTTTTTAGGTGAAAATATTACAATTGGACCTAAGCTTGATTTTGAACATGCTTTAAAAGGTTCAAACGAATTTCAAAAAAATTTCAAATACACATTACTAAATTTTGACAAGGCACTTGACGAAGTAAATGCTGCAACAAGAATATCACCAATTTATTTAATAATTATTTTCATACTTAAAAAATTTTTAGTTAATGTAGATTTAGTAAGATTTATTTTAATGAATATAATCATTCTTAATCAATTATTTTTTTATAAATCTCTTAAATTAATTTTTTTAAAAGAAAATGTTAATAGGAAATATCTACTTATATTAAGCTGTATACTTTACTTTTCGCCCTCTTTCAGAGCAAACGCAATCTGGCCAGAAAGTGCAATGTTGGGTTTATTATTTTTTATGATATCTGTTTATTTTTATATAAAGTTTAAAATAAATAAAAAAATTAAATATGTTTTTTTCAATATTATTTTTTTAGCAATAGCGTCATATATAAGACCCTCTTTTTGTTTATTTGCTATTTTTTTTTATTATGAATTTTTAAAATATTTTTTAAATAACAAATATTTTCTAAGAAATATTGCTTATATAACTTTATTAAATTTTTTCTTGGCTTTTCCGGCTTTTTATTATGTATTTATAATTGACATTTTTTTTATTGACGTTGGTGGCTTAAGTTCAAACTATTTTAATAAAATTATCATAATTACATCAATAATTATTTTTCACATGTTTCCAATTTTATTTTATAAAAGACTCAATTTAGGATTTAATCTAAAAAAAGATTTGTTTTTTTTATTAATCATCTTTTTTTCATTAATATTTATAATTAAAAATTTCGATTATAATTTAAACTTATCAGGCGGAGGAATAGTTTTACACGCCTCTAACCTCTTGTTGGACAATAACATTCTATTGTTTTTATCGTATCCAATATTTATGTATTTTTTAATAAAAATCTCGATACTTAAAAATTACAGAAATTTGATCTTAATTTTAATCTTATTAATGATGACTCCTCAATATCATATTTTTCACAAATATTATGATCCATTAGTAATTATTCTGTGCTTTACAATTCTTAATTTAGGAATAACAAGTGATTTTTTTAAAGAAAAAAAATATATGCTGTTTTTATATACATTTTACTCTTTTTATTACTTGACACATTTTGCAAACTACTTAATTGAAACCCATGCATGATTTAACTTTGGTAATACCTGCAAAAAATGAACGAGAGTCTTTGCCTGGCGTTCTAGATGAATTAAAACCATTTAATTTAAAAATATTAATAATATTAGAGAAAAATGATACAGAAACAATAAATTCAATATCTGATTATGATTGTGAATTAGTTTTTCAAAAAAATAAAGGTTATGGTGATGCATTAATTTTAGGCATAAATAATGTTTTAACAAAATACTTTTGCATATTCAATGCAGATGGCTCATTTGATCCAAAAGAATTAAGTATAATGTATCAGAAATTAACTTTTAATAATATTGATTTTATTTTCGGATCAAGATACGAAAAAAATTGCAGTAGTGATGATGATACTCTTGTTACTTTTATCGGAAATTTTATATTTACTAAAATTGGTAAAATTTTTTTTAATCTAAAAATTACTGATATACTTTATACATTTGTAATTGGAAATACCGAAGCTTGCAAAAATCTTAACTTAAAGAACAAAGATTTTTCATTCTGTGTTGAGCTTCCTATTAAGGCAAATAAAATGGGTTACAAACTTGGTACTAGTAAATCCAATGAAAGAGCGAGAATAGGTGGAAAAAAAAAAGTAAACGCTTTTAAAGATGGTTTTTTAATACTGATTTCAATGTTTAAACTTTTTTTTAAAGCTATTAAGTAATTTAAAAATTACTAAATAATTGGCAATATTTATCACAACTAAAACTAATTGAAATTTAGAATTTTCGAAAAAAAGGGTTGAAATAAATAAGAAAATAAAATTATAGAGATTAATTGTAATACCTACCAATGAACTTCTAAAATCCTGTAAGAAATTTAATTTTTTTTTGAGGAAAAAAAATATTAATTGATGAAGGTGATTTGTATCAGGACTCATTGGTGAAATATTAGATTTAATTTTTCTTAACATTGAAAATAGTATTTCAAAAGCTGGATACCATAATAAATTCATAATGTAATATGGTGAAATATAATAATTTGAATTAACAAACAAAATTAATATATATCCAGTGTAAATTGATAGAATATATATACCGTTATCTCCTAAAAAAAGCTTATTAGATAAATTAAAAAATAATAATATTGATAAACAAAATATTAGCGAAAATATAAGATTTTGATCAAAATAAATTTCCTGTGTTTTTATAAGATAAAATAAAAAAATATAAATTATTAGATAATAACCAATAGCGATTCCATTGCTACCATCAATAAAATTTGACCCATTAATTAGAACTAAAAAACAAAAACTTACAAAAAAAATATTAAAATAAAAATTATTTAATAACATATTTAAAAATTCAACTCTTAAATCTGTAATTGAAATATTTAGGGATACAACAAAAAATATAATTAATATTATTTGTATAAAAAATCTTAAAGATGCTGTCTTAAACAAATTAAAATCCCCAATCAATCCAACTAAAAAAAATAATAATATAAAAACAGATAATGTTAAATTTTGATCGAAGTGATTAATTAAAAAATAAATTAAAATTATAAAACCACCTGATAAAGGCACTTTTTTTTGTTGAATATATGTTTGATGCTCTAAGCCTGTGTAACTCAATAAGAAATTTTTCAATTTAAACAAAAAATTTGTTACTAAAATAAAAATAATTAGAATTAATATTTTAATAATTTCCATAATTATTTTTTTAGATAATTTATTGATAAATTTATAAGTAGATATATGGATTTAATAAAATTGTAATTCATGTGATAGTTATAAACTTTATAACCATCTTTTAATTTTTGTGGTATAGAACTCGAGAGAGATCCCTCTGTTTTTCTCCATGTCATAAGTACTTCTTCCAAAGAACCAATTTCTAAACCTGATTTCAATAGTTTCAACCATAACACAAAATCTTCTTTAGTTTTAAGGTTAGCAAATTTTATTTCGTCAGTTATGAGATTTTTTTTAATAAGAACTGAAGATAATCCAATATCGCAGGATGTCAAAATATCTTTGTAATTATTAAATTTTCTAGATTTTCTTAAACCTAAAGTTTGTCCATTTTCGTTTATAATTTTATAAGATGTATGTGATACTTGAAAATTATTTTTTTTCATGTACTCGATTTGTTTAGAAATTTTTTCTTTATCCCACAAATCATCTGCATCTATAAAAGCTATATATTTTCCCTTTGAATTAGCTATTCCTATATTTCTAGATTGACCAGCTCCAATATTTCTATCATTAACTATTATTTTTATATTTTTATTTTTTGAATAATTTTCATTCAAATAATTAAGATCATTTTTGATTATATCATCATATACAATCACTATCTCAATATTGGTATATGTTTGATTAAGAATAGATTTTATTGTTTCTTTTATATATTTTTTTTTTTTATAGTACGGTATGATTGCACTTACTAAATCCATAAATTACATCAATAATATATTCTCACTAGATCCATCTTTTATATTTGATAATTTCTTATCAATATCTAAAATTTTATTAAGTTTTTCTAAGTCATAAAAATTATAATTGAGAGACCTTATCAATTCTAAGATTTTTTCTTTTGAATATCCATATTCTTTATAAAGGTATGGTGCTAATTCCATAAAAATAGGAGGTTTTTTATCTTTTAAAAAATTCAAACCTCCTTTTAAAACATTATATTCAAAACCATCCACATCTAATTTAATAAAATCGACATTCGATATTTTATTCAAAATTATAAACTCATCCAAAGTTAAAAAATTTGAATTTTCTGAACTTTTTTTTTCGCCTTGATGCTTAGAATGTTTTGGTTCCCCTGATACTAAATTCCAGCTTGAATATATTGACATAGGTTTTTTTTTTCCTTTTAACCCTAAAAACATATGAAATGGATAGATATTTTTTGATAATTGAGGATTTAACTTTAAATTTTTGTTTAATTTATCAAAGGCATAATCCGTTGGTTCAATAGAAAAAATTTTAGACTTTGAGAAACTTTGTGCAAATTGTAATGATTGAATACCAAAATTAGCACCTATATCTATGATTTGATTATATCTGTTCAGATTTAATTTTTTTGCAATTTTTGTAATTTCTTTTTCAAAACCCCCAAAGATAAAAATATGTAAATCTATTGCCTCTGAAAGATTTAAGTTCCAATTTATTTTATTTCTTTTAACTATAAGGTTTATTGGAAAAAAAAAACTTATTATTCTAAAAATTAACTTTGCAAAAAATATTTTTTGTTTTGTTTTCACTTATAACTTAATATTTTATCTAAAATCTTAAAATGCCTAAACATGGTAAAATTGATAGAATTTTTTTTTATATTAATCTTGCTTTTTTGTTTAGTTTTGTTTTCAAGTTTACTGAATTTAATTAAACTTTGATATAAAGCATCTTTTTGATTATTTTCATATAAAATTCCATCACTTCCATTATTTAAAAACTCACTAGGTCCGTTTGGACAATTACTTGAGATTATATATAAATTTGATAACGCAGCCTCAATAATTACAAAACCCATTTCTTCCCATTTTGAACTCAATATAAAGGCATGAGAGTCTTTCATATAACTAAAAATGTTATCTACTTTTCCCATCAAGTGTATCACTTTTTGTAATTGCTTTTCTTTAATCAAATTTTCTAATTTTTTAAAATCTTCTCCAGCTCCCAATATAATAAGATGACTATTGTTCTGCTCAAAATAAAATTTGCTAAACTCTTCTATTAAGTATGTAAAATTTTTTTGTTTTGTTAATCTTCCTGCAGCTAAAAAAATAATACTTTTGTTCTCAATTATATCTTTTATTTTATTACTTGTTTTAATTTGTTTTTTAAATTTATTTATATTAATTATTGCATCGGGTAGATATAAAATTTTAATTTTTTCAAAAATTTTTGAATTAATAATTTTATTTTTTAACTCTAAAGAAGGGCATGTAATAAATCTAATTTTCTTTGAGCAAAATTTCCATAGACTCACTCGAATAAAGTTTAATTTTGGCATACCAGAAATTCTTAAAATTAATTCTGATTTAAGGTCAAACAAACTAAATATAATAATTGGTAATGATGTGATTAGATGAGCAATAATAAAATTTGGATTATTTTTTTTTAAAATTCTTAAAAGAGGAAAAAATGAAAAAAAAAATATGAATAAATAAGAAAATCTACTTTGTAAAAATCCAGTTTTTGGCAAATATTTAAAATATTTTGGTCCAATATCTATGACTTTAACGTTTTTCTCGGAAAATTCTGATTTAAATTCATCCCACTCACCGCAAGAATTTATTATTGAAACATCGTAATCACCGCTATACTTTGATAGCGATAAAGATGAGTTTATTGTCGAAATTACTGTGCCAACAGGATTTAGACAGGGAGACCAGTAAAATATTTTTTTTTTCATTTGTTTAGTTATTAATAATAATTTAAATAATTTACAAATAAATGTGTTTTATTTAAGAAATTTATAAATTTTTAATATTTAAAAAATTGAATTGATAATTGTGTAATTTGATGGAAGATTTTATTAATACGTTTAAAGATAAGTCTAGACACCACCAAAAATTAATAAATTTTTTATATCCAAAACTCAATCAAATACAGAATGGTAATATATTAGAATTCGGTGTTAGTGAAAAAGGAATGTCTACGCAATTATTTTTAGAATTTTCTAAAAAGAGTAATTGTAAATTGTTTTCAATTGACAACGTAAATTACAGCTCAAAATTTGTAAACGATAACTGGAAATTTTTTCATACTAGAGACGATAATTTTGATTTTATAAAAAGTAATATACCTAATAAATTTAAACTAATTATGCTAGATACAATTCATGAGGCTGATCATGTTGAAAAAATTCTATATAATTACTATAGTTTACTTGAAAAAAATTGTTATTTTTTTATAGATGACATTAGTTGGATTCCTTATTTAAAAAATTCTGACAAAAATAAATTTTATTGTGAGGTGAACAATTACGAAACCTTTGAGAGGCTATTAGAAATTTATAATAATAACCGAGAAAATTTCAGTATAGAATTCTCTTTTGATGGAACTGGCATGTGTAGATTAAAAAAATTAAACGAAAAAAATCTTAAACCACTAAAAAAAATTAAATTGCGAAAATATTCATTTAAAAATTTAATTAGAAAACTTCTTAAAAGATAATATTTTACTTACTCTCCATTTTAAGTCAAACTTGTTAGCAAAGTTAAATGCATTTTTTCTTATTTTGGTAAATCTACTGTAATTTAACGAAACTTTGTTTATAACTTTTATCCAGTTTTTTTCATTTTTAAAATTATTAACTAAGATACAATTTTTTTTATCTATTAAAACTTCTCTTAAAACAGGTAAGTTTGAGCAAATAATTAGTTTACCTAATTTCATATAGTCAAAAATTTTTAAGGGGGATGTGAATTTTGAAATATCACCAACATTACCTGAAACAGTTATTTTTGATGTGTAAGGTAATATACAAACATCAATTTTATTTAACTCACTTAATACTTTAGAATAGGGAATATATTTTGAAAAAAAAATATTTTTATTAAAAATATCCTTTTTCAATTCTTTTATTTCTTTGTTCGTTCCTCCAAAAATGAAGTATTTATTTTTTTTATCTAATTTTGACAGTCTTATTATCATTTCAATTCCACGGGAATTAAAAATAGAACCAAAATAACCAATATTTAAAGTATGTTTTTTTTTATAGTTTTTAAATTTTTTGATTAAGGATGACGAATTATGTATAACCTCCAATTTCTTTACATTTGTTCCATATTCTTTATATTTTTTTTTTAAAGTTTTGGTGGTTGTTACAATCTTAATTAAAGATCTATTATTTAAAATTTTGAAATATTTGACTAAGAATTTTATTATTCTTCCCTCAATTTCAATATCATCATGCACTTCTAAAACATGCTTTTTATTTAATGCGGATAAAAGAAATGATGTAAAAAAATTTCTTGTGATATATAAGTCATTTTTTTTTATGTCAGAATTTAATATAGCAAAGAGTGAATATAAATAGTAATTTACACCTACTGGAAATTTTCTAAACGTCTTTAGCCTTTTAATTTCATATTTATGTTTGATATCATAGTATTTATAAAAATTTTTTTTTAAGCCAGTGTTTGGTAAAACTAATTTAACTTTATTGCCATTTTTAACTAAATATTCGCAAAGTTTTGCTATTTGTAAACTACTAGCATTTTTTGATGGTGATGCCGAGTTTGAAATATAACAAATTCTTAAATTATCTTGGGTCATTTAAGTATTGTTTAAATTCATTTTTATAAAAATTAATTTTGTTTCTTGGCTTTAAAAGAGCTATTCTTCCGCATTTTTTTACATAAAAATATTTATTTATAATATGATAATGATTTCTATTACTATAATCATCTAAGATAACTTTTGTATTATTTTTTATTAACTTGTTTTGATGTTTCAACAAATTTAGGCAACAAGCGACTCTAAAACGTCCATCAATTAGTATTAGATCGATCCCTTTTAAATTTTTTAGATGTTTATCTATACTTTGAATATATTTTTGAACTTTTCTCCGACTACATATTAATGGATAGGAAAATTCACCAGTAATACCAATGTAAAAATGTTCAATATTCTTAAGCAAGTTTTTTTTTATGCTTAGATTTTTTATAAAATCAGCATCTAATTCAACTGACACAAATTTTTTCTTTAGGTAATGATAGTATAACGTTGATGATCCTGAGCCATATTCAAAAATAAAATTTGATTTTCTAATTAATCTTTTTAACAATAAATTTGCATTTATTGAGCCAAAAAATATACCTTTTTTAACTACATATTTTTTATTAATTATTTTATTTAATATTTTTAATTTAAATCTATAAATGTAATTTAAAAATATCATTAAGTGTTTATATTTTAATAATTTATAAGTTTAAAGATTAATTAATGTTCTACGAGCAAAATATTTGTAAAATTTGTAAATCTAATGAAAACGAAACTATTTATAAATTACCATTTAAAAATCATAAATTTAAAGATTTCTTTAATGATTTTTATGGAAAAGAAAATTCAGAAGAAATATTTAATTTAACCAAAAATTACGATTATGAAATATTAAATTGCAAAAAATGTAAATTTAAATGGCAAAAATTTATTCCTGACAATATTTTTCTTAATAAACTTTACAATAATTGGATTTCATTTGAAAAAAGTTTGCAAAAAAAAAATTCTATTAACGAAGATATTTTTTTTTCTTCTCTATTAAATATTTTGAAAAAAGATCAAATAAATACATTAGATTATGGTGCAGGGGTTGGAAATTTTTGTAATTTTTCAAAAAAAAGAGGATTTAATAGTTTTGCTATTGAATATTCCACGGAAAGAATTGAATATTTAAAATCAAAAAAAATAAATGTGATAAATTTTTCTGAAATCGACAATTATAATATAAAATTTGATTTGATTTATATAAATCAAGTTTTAGAACATTTGGAAAATTTTAATGAGTTTTTTATAAATTTAAATAGTTTATCAAAAAAAAATTCAATCATTTATATTTCAGTTCCAAATGCTGAAAAAATTAAAAATCCTGTTAAAAAAGGTCCATTTCAACCACTGGAACATTTAAACACATTTAATAATTCAAATTTAAAAGAATTAATGAAAAAAAATAATTATACACCTATCTCAACAAACAGAATATTAAGATCAATGATTTCAAATAAAAATACAATTAATTTTTTTTTTAAAAGAATTTTTAACCAAATGTTTACTACTAACATCTTGTTTGAAAAAAATTGATAATCAGAATTTAGATATTGATATTTACTTAAATTTATTTTTTAAATGAAATAATTAATTCTTATATAATAAATTTTTTAAGAAAAAATTTATAATTTATATTTTTTAAATATTGTTTCTTTTAGCCCATCATCAAGATTTAAAAAATTTATTTTTTTATTTAAGAATTTTAGAATTTTTTTGTTACTTCCATAAGTGTCTAACATATCACCTTTTTGTTTACCTATTTTTTTAGTGGGAATTTTAGTTCTTTTGTATTTTTCAATTTTTTGGATCAATTTCAAAACACTTACTCTCCGACTAGAGCAAACATTAAAAATATTAGAACCTTCATATGTATTAATCTTTTTAATCAGCTCAAAAATTATTTCTACAACATTTGAGACATGAGTGAAATCTCTTGTATGTTTTCCACGATTATAAAGATATATTTTTTTTTTGTTTTTTATTGAATTTAAAATTTTATCTATAAACATATCTGGACGGCCTAAACTTCCATATGCTGTAAAAAAACGTAAACCAAATGAATTTATTTTTGACATCCTGCTGTATAATTCAGCCAGGTTTTCGTTAATTGTTTTTGTCAAACCATATAAATTAATAGATTTTTGCTTTGAATTCTCTAATGTAGGAAATTTTAATGCATCTCCATAAATTGAGCTAGAAGAGGCGTAAATAAGCTTTTTTAATTTCAATTCCTCCATTGATCTTAAAATATTAAAAAAACCTTTAATGTTATAATCGATATATTGTTCAGGCTTAATAAATGAAAATCTTACACCAGGCTGAGCTGCTAGATTTATAATAATATCTGCATTAGATGCTTTAATTGTTTTTCTTAAAATCGGGTAATTTCCTAATGATAATTTTTTAAAATGAAAATTTTTATATCTTTTTAAAATAGATAATCTTTTTATTTTTAATTTTTTTGAATAATAACTATTTAAATTATCTATGCCATATACATTATATTTTTTTTTTAAAAGAAAATAACTTAAGTGAAAACCTATAAATCCAGCAATTCCAGTAATAAAAATATTTTTATTTTTCATTGAACAAATTAATCTTTTTAACCCTCATTTCCCAAGTAAAATTTTTTGAAGTTTTAATCGCGTTATATCTGATTTGGTAATATTTATTATAATTTTTTAAAGTATTTTCAATTTTTCTTTTCCATACACTAATATTGAGCCTATTTATAATAAAAGAATTAAAATTATGTTTCAAAATATGAGTGTAGACTGGTAGCTTGCTCGCAATTATAATTCTACCGCAAGCTAAGTAATCAAATAACTTTAATGGCGACATGTATTTAGATAAATTTACATTTTTTGATCTACCAAAGCTTACTTTATTATATGGCATAAGTAAGATTTTATTTTGTTTTAAAGCTGAAGGAATGTCTTTATAACTTATTGACCCATTTATTTTAAGATTTTTTATTTTTTTTATTTCTTTTAAATTACCTAAATAAGTTTTTTCTTCACCATATATTTCAAAATTTATATATTTTAAATTTTTTGCCAATTCTATAATAAATTCAAAACCTTTACCCTTAGAAAGACTTCCGGAGTATACACAAGAATTATAAACTTTTTTTTCTTTTTTTTTAAAATCTTTATAATCTGATGCATCATCAAGAATTATATTAGGAGTTTTATTAAATATATTGAAATATCTTTTTAAATTTTTATTTATATATACAATTTTAAGATAATTCTTATTATTAATTGAATAGAAAAAATTAAAAATTTTTTTTGTAAATCCTGTAAGTTCTTGGTGAATTTCTAATATATGATGAATTCTAAACATCGACAAGAATATGCTAACTAGCATTACTCTTGTATAAACTAATTTTTTATTCTTAAATCTTAATACGATAAATGAAACTAATATCGAATATAATAAATTAGTCAAAAAATTTTTTTTTTTTTATATCTAAAACAGATTTAATAAAAAATGAATTTTTCAAAATATAATCTTTTTTTAATTTTTGAAATGAACAACTTTTATCAAAAAATTTTACGAATAAGTGTACTGGATGATTTTTAAAATTAGAAAATGCATCACACATTTTTAAAATTTGAATACTTTGAGCTGAATTGTTTGGTAAATTTAGATCTGATATATAAATTATATTTTTCAAATCTGTTAATCTTGTTTTAATAATTGTTGATGTATTTCTCTAGCTTTTTCTAAAACATCTTTGTCTATGTCTAACTGATTTTGTTTTGTGGCATTTTTAATCTTTGGAGTAAAATTTATATTAAACTTATGATTTAAAATTTTTTCTAATTTCATATTAATAAAATCATATTCATTACAACATTTATCGTAACTTATTAAATAAAATTTATCATTTTGTTTAATTTTCAAAATCTCATCATAAAATTTGGTCCATTCTTTAATCCAATAATTTATAGAATTAATATTATAATCATTATTACTGTTAAAAAATGGTTTGTGATCTTCCCCAAACTCATAATGCCCTATAGAACTCATATATTCTTTTATGAATAACTGTTTTTTTTGAATGTTAATAAAATTTTTATGTTGATTAAATAATGAATAAGCATGGCCTAAGGGCTCTCTATACATTATTAAGAATTTTGAGTTTTCAAGATGTGATAAATCTTTAAGTCTTAAAATGTTATTATTGTTTTTAGATATATATATCTTATTATCAGCTGTAACTAAATTTACATATTTATTAAATTCTTTAATATCTTCGTCTGAAAGATTGTGTTTGTCTAAATAATTTTCTTTTACGTAAGAATTACCTGAAATAAATTTCCAAAAAACTTCTTCAAATGCTTCCGGACTATTGAGTGAAATTTTTAATCCATCACTATGTGCTCTAAAGAAAAAATCGTTTTTATTTTGGTTAGCAAAAATTTTAATAAATAAATTATTAATTTTAGGTGATAATATTAAAGGTAAATTTTTATATGTCAGTGAAGAAAAAATATTGGATTTATATAACTCATTTAAAAGAAAAGTTGTTCCAGATCTTGCATATCCAGTAATAAAAACTTTCTTATTCGATTTCAATTTTTTAAGAAAAATTTTTTTTTCAATATCAAATGTCAACTTTAATAAAGGAAAATTATTAACAATAAGTTTATGGATGATTTTATTAGTTTCATCATACCTATTAAAATTTTTTTTTTTGTTTAAATTTTATAAATATTAAAAAAATGGCACCTGATACAAAAATAAAATAAAAAGATAAAAAAATATCAATAGTATTGATTTTGCCTGTTTGAATTTCAAAAAAAATTGTTACCAATATAGGAGATAATGTAATAATTAACTTTAAAATAAAACTTGAAAAATTAATCAAAATTAAACTTAATTCTTTTTTAATATTTGTAATTTTTTTTTTTTCATCTCCTCGAGAAAAAAAAATTAAGAAAAAATCTACATATCCCAATAAAAACCTTATTAAATTTTTTTTAAAATTAATTCTTAGAAAGATAAATAATGATAAGATTAATACTAATATTGAAATAAATGTATCTAAATTAAAATAAATCAATTTTGGTTATCTTTTTTCTTAGATAAAACTTTTTTTAAAAGGTTCTTAATTGGGTAATAAACAATCGCAATTAATGTTAGTAATATGACAAATATGACAGCTAGTATACCTAGCATTGCTCCAACACCCATGCCAGGGCCTATATACGCGTTTGCACTTGTATGAAATAATATAGTAAATAGTATTACTGATTTAATCATTATAGAGTTTCATTTTTTTAATATGATATTTTAAACGATTTATATTGCCTTTTTTATTATTTCCAAGATAATTTTTATTTTCTGCTGTAAGTTGTTAAAATAACTATACTTTTTAATTTGAGATTATTTAATAATTTTTAATCAATACAACATCTTTATCAATTTCTTTTACAGATACTTCGTATTTAGATTTATCTAATTTTGAAAATTTTTTAATTATATATTCAATTTCTTCAGTTTTGAGGTCAAAATATTTATTCTTAAAGTGGTCTTGCTCAGGCCTGATGATGTTTCTAAGTTTAATCATAAAAAAAATTAATTTTTTAAATGTTATTTTGAAACTATTATAAATATTTTCCTCAAAATAAAATTCATCGTCAACTCTATCTTTATTTATTTTTGAAAAATGTTTGAGTATCTCTTTGCATGAATTTTTGTTTTTTTTGTAATTAAATAAAAAATCATCATCTAAAAAAACTTTTTTAAAATCATATTTAATTCTTTTCTCCAATATCTTTTTAAAAAAAACTCTAAATTTTTTAACATCACTAAAATAATATCCTGGATTTCTTAATAATTTTACTCCACTTTTATTTGTATTTAGATTTAAACAAAATATTTTTTTTTTTAGTTTTGCAGCCTCATAAACAGATGTGCAATGAGAATGTAAATAATAATCACATGATAGAATCCAAGGAGTAATTGAGTATTTATATATTATATGAAGATTTTCAGGTTTATTTTTAATTCTATTTGTAATTTTATTAATATCTTGTGTTGGATGAGGTCTTAAAATGAAGTTTAATGATTTATTATCATTAGCTAATTTTTTTACTAGATCTAGAAAAGAACTATAATTTTTAATGTCAATATTCCAAGTATTCATTGAGTCTTTAAGCTTTTTTTTTAAAATCTTGTTTTTAGCAAAATTTTTAAAAAGATATTTACTATAATCATTGCTACCTTTAAGGTCCTGTGTGAAACTTGATGGTATAAAAACAAATTTTTTGTACCTTTTTTTTATAATTTCAACTTCGTTTCTGTAGAAATTATAGTAGGGATAATTCAATAAATCATATTTTGGATGTCCTACGACCTTTATATTTGTAAATTTTTTTTTGAATTTTTTTTCAACAAATTTTTTCTCATCATGCCCTCTCACAAAATATAAATGAGTTTTTTTTAGTATATCTACCGGAAGCCTAGTATCTTCCATATAACTTACCCAATTTGTTATAGGTCCTTCCTCATCAAGCACTGATAGGATATTTTTTTGAATAATTCGTTCAGATATTTTAGCTTTGTGAATAGATAAACTCTTATCAAAGAAAATTGCATTTTTATATTTCTCGATTGTTAATCGAGCTAATCTTGATCTTGAAATTATTATACAAGATTTTCTTTTATTTTTTAAAATATGATGAGCTAAAATTATTTTTGGTAGATATTCTCTATCTTTGATTTCAATCGGTAAATAAACTAACATCTACAATGTAAAACCATCATCTACAATAAAATTTTGACCTGTTATATGCTTAGCGTCCGTTGATAACAAAAATTTCACTATCCCATTAAGATCATCCTTATTTAGCATTTTTTTAGTAATAGTTTTCGATGAATATTTATTCACAAATTTTTTTTTTAATTTATAATTTACTCCACCCGGACTAATTGTATTCACTCTAATTTTAAATTTTTTTAAGTATTTTGCATAATATTTTGTAAAAAGTGTAATATTATTTTTTGAAAAAAAATATTCAAAAGATGTAAACGTTTTAAAGTCATCATAAATACTAAAGTCAGGTAACGATGATCCATATATTGAGGAAAAATTTATTATATGACCCTCTATATTATTTTTTTTGAAATATTCTGAAAATGCTCTAGTTGCTGAATTAAAAGCCCATAAATGTGTCTCAAAATAATCTAAAAAATTCTTTTTACTAATATTTAATGGATTTTTATCAAATTTTACAGGTCTGGGATAAGAACAATTTATTACACAATTTACCTTAATTTTTTTTCTTTTCAAACTAACAAATAAATTTTTAAATGATTTTTCATTATTAATGTTTAAATAAAAAAAATTTTTTTTAAAATTTTTTTTATTTAAGTCACAAACAATAATATTTTTGTTTTCTAGAGACTGAACAATTGAGGAACCAATTAATCCATTGCCTCCGATTATTAAGGTGTACATAATGATGATCTATATAACTTAAATATCATATTTACAAGTAATCTATCTTAGATAAATAAATTTATCATATTGTCTTTCAAGTTCAATTTCATAACATTTATTTGCTACTCTAAAAGAAAATGAATTATTCTTAATTCTGATTTTTTTATTTAAACTCTGAATACTTTTAGAGTTATTACATTTAGTTTGAATAAAACTTTTAACTTTTTTAATTCCCTGGGTAGTAGATATTTTAGGCTGAAAAATATTATTTTTTTTTTCATTTGAAACTTTTAAAGCTCTGAAAATTAAAAGACTTTTTGATAAGTCTTTTTTTAAATCTAATAAGCCATGATTAGGAATATTCGCGATATCTTTTTTACCATAATATGATTTTAACTTTGAATTCTTTATTGAAAAAGAAACTTTATTAGTCCTAATAATTTTTAGGATTTTTTTTTCAAAAATCTTGTAACCAAAGTAAAGAGATTTTAGATCAACCGAATAGGCAGTATCTGATTTATCTATATTAAAGTTTTTGAAACTTAAAATATTTCCAGTATCAATTTTTTTAGTCATTAAATGCCAACAACAACCATGTTTTTTTTCATTGTTAAGTATTGCCCAAGTACTACTAAAAAGACCGCCATATTTAGGAAGAGGTCCGTCATGAAAATTAATTGCTATTTCAGTTTTATCTAAAATATTTTTATTAATTATTTTGCCATTCATTATACTTATTAAGAATTTAATCTCCTTAATTTTTTCCAAATATTTAAAATCAATAAATAATTTTTTATTTAATTCTAAAAATTTTTTATTTTTATTCGATGTTATTAATAAAATTTTTTTATATTTAGAAAATATTTTTTTTACACAATGATTAAATAAAGGACCATCTCCTATTAAAATAATTTTAGTCATCTAGATTATATTAGGTCTTTCACTATCTCCCTCTGATTTAAAAAAAACATAATTTCTTTTGTTTTTTTTAAATAAGATACCATATCTAATTTTAATATTTTTTTGAACGAAGGGTTCATAGTAGTTTGGAATAATAATTTTTTTTTTAAAATTATTTTTATTAATATATTTTAACAATGAAGAAGGAATTTTTTTGCTAGAATAAAAATCTAAATACTCAGCGTTATATTTCTTTATTAGTTCGTGAAACAAATATATTACATTTATTATTTTTTTAAAGTTTCCAAAGAGATCCACAACTCTTATACATTTTGATTTTTTGGTTTTAATTATTCTAATAACTATCATATTTTCAATTCTATTTTCTAAATTTTTAATTCTAAATATTTTGTAATTGTAAAAACTATTTTTGATGTATTTGTTAATTAAAAAAAAATTATTTTTACCTATAAAATCGAAAAAAGGTAATTTACTAACATTACCTTTATGAATTAAACTGTACTTTAATTGAATTTTAGGTTTTTTTTTAACTAAGTGTGTTTTAATTCTCTTTTCAAATTTTATAAGATTAAAATTATTATATTTAGGATTTATAATAAAATAATGATTTAAATTTTTTGTTAAAAAACCTAGTAATTTAAATAATTTTTCACTTTGAATATTATTACCCATACATCCAATATCACATCCTTTGAATTTATTTATCAATTTATCTACCAGCAAAATTCCTGTTGTAGGATAATTTTCAAGGGATTTTAAGATCGATGTCCAAACTATTGACTTTGGTTTTTTGCTATATTTTTCATCTTTTATAAAGCCTAAAAGTCCTACAATTTTACTTTTGTCTTTTGCTAGAAGGAAATTTATCTTTTTTTTTTCTTTATAATAATAATCAAAAATATTATTTTTTTTTGTTAAAATATGATTTTTGCTCCAATGATTATTGATAAAATCTAATATGCTACTTTTATCAGCACTTTTTGCATGAATAATAGTAATTTTTTTCAATTTTTTCTAAGTCTTGATATTATTTTTTTTAAACTTGTTAACTCAGATATCTCTTTCATAGAAAATTTTGTTTTAAATTTTTTTTCTATTTCTAAAAGTAGTCTTATATGACCGAGTGAGTCCCAAGCTTTAAAATTTTGCATTGTAATTTTATTTAAATCTTTAGGTAACTTACTTATTTTAAAAATTTTTTTAAAACAGCTAATTATTATTTTTTCCATAATCCATTAAATCCTTTTTGACAAAAGTAACCATATAATAATCTTTCATAACCCACACCTACACAACCTGAAAATATTTTTTTTTTATTATTAAATTGAATATTATATGATTTTACAATTGTATCTAGGTGATTGTTAAATGATGCAACTGCCAACCATTTTTTTTCAAATGGTAGATATATTTGAAGTTCATATTTAAGTCTATTTGAATATTGAAAAATTTTTTTTTGTATGTCCTTATTTGAAAAAAAAGGATCACTGGCCGTGCAAATTCTAAACTTTAATTTCCATTTATCAAAAATTTTTTTGAATTTTTTTATTAAATCTGTCAAATTTATTTGTACGAAATTTTTATTTCCTAAAAAAATCCATTCTCTCATCGAGTATACTTTAAGTCTCTCTAATTTTTTATAATTCAAGCTTTCATATCTATGACAATTTTCGATAGCTGTTATTTTAATTGGTTTTTTAATTTTTTTATTTTTATAAGTCTCAAAACAATTAAAGCAAACTGTTGGTGATAAAATTTCTAGAGGAATACTGAGATTATTTTTCAATTTTTGAAGGTTGTTTTTTTTTAATTTTGCGACTTGATTTATTGCATTAAAATCTCTTTTGATATTTGACACAAAAATACAGTGGTTTGGAAATGATCTTAAATACTTATTATCTATAATACTATTTAGAGGGATAATTCCAGAATATTTGGTATTTTGATATCCAGATTTACTTATTAAGTTTAGAAGGCTTTTATCTAAATATTCTTTTAATTTCAGAAGATCACCTTCAACTGAAAAAACGCCATTAGAAATTTTTTTTAAATAGTTTTTTTTAAGTAAAATATTATACGGATCTTTTTTTAAGTCCGGCATTTTCCATTTACTTTCATATATAATTTCTTCAGTAAATCGTTTTTCTGTCTCTAAGATAGAATCTAAATATTTTAAAATAAGTTTTTTAATTTTTTTATAATTAATTTTTTTTTTTGTATCTATTATTACCAAATTTTTCTTAAACGTAATTCTAAGAATATTTTCATCCAAGTAATAAGCTTTTTCTAAAAAATTTTTTTGTATATTTTTGTTAAGATTAAAAGTTATTTTAAATTTGTATTTCATTTATCTTTTTAATTATATTACTACAATCTTCTCTGGGGATTGTTAAATTTTTATGCTTAATAGTTAATTTATTTTTTTCTCTTTTAAGTGTTGAAGAAATAAATCCATAATTAATGTTTAGTGAATTGAGGGCTTTAAAACTATCTTTATTATATAGTCCCATTGGGTAAGACATGGTATTTATAGATAGATTTTTTTGTTTCTTTAAAACTTTTTTCAAAATTTTTTTATTTTTAGAATATTCTTCATATTGTTTTTTATAACTTTTTTTTGAAATATCTAAAGGATGAGAGTGAGAATGAAGACCAATAATATGGCCCTCTGATGATAACTTGATTAAGTCTCTCTTATTAAAAAATATTTTTCTTGATAATTTTTCTAAATTTAATTTTTTATCTTTAATCATTTTTTTCATTATATCAATATATTGCTTTTCATTTAGGATATTATCTCTTATCACTCTGAATTTAATGTCTAGGTCTGAATAGAAAGGATATTTATTTTTTATTTGTTTCTGTTTTAATATTTTTTTTTTGAGTTTTTTAAAAGTATCTTTTTTACATAAAGAAAAAAAATTATTGTAAAATAAATTTATATTTTTAAAATAATTAATCCTAAAATATTTTAAAGTTTCAATAGATAAAATTTTTTTTTTTTCTAATGATTTTGAATAAATAAAGAAAAATGCTTTAATATTAAATTTTTTTAAAATTGGTAAAGCAATGTCAACCTGACTTTTACTTCCGTCATCAAATGTGAAACATACATTATCATTTTTTAATGTATTATTTTTGTAATTATTTATGAAATCTTTCGCATTCAATATATTTTTTCTTCCAATAAATTTAATTATTTTAATCAAATCTTTTTTAGATAATGAGCCATCTCCTTTCTTGTATTTTTTATTATCATGAAAATTATGGAACATTATTCCATGTGGAAAATTATTTATTTTTTTGTAAGTTTTTTTCATATAACTAAGATATATTTGAAATTTTTAATTAAACCGGATTTTTAAATTTAGCAAATTTTACTCTCCCATTTATATGCTTTTTAAAATTATTATTATTTTGATAGAAAATTTTAGATATTTTTTTAAATACTTTTGAACAAGCATTCTTATATCTTTTTATATGTTCATCAGTATGGGATATCATTAAATAACATTGACCATGTGCTAAAAATCCTTCTTTTAACATTTCTTGAGTAAAATAAGTTATCATTTCATCAGATTTTTCATTATCAAAAGTAAAAGTTGGCAAAGAATCAACTCCTCTCACTAATATGGGTAAATAGTTTTCTTTTCCTAGAGAAGTCCAGATATTTTTAATTTTTTTACCTTTTGATCTGAGTTTTTTAGATACATTATTTTTTTTCATATAATTTATTGTTGCAATAGCTGCAGCATAACCAATATTCTCAGTCCAATATGCACTAGAAATAAAACTTTCAAGTGCAGAATTCATTATTTTTTTTTTTCCAATAACGACACCAAGTGGAAACCCATTTGTTGTTCCTTTTGAAAAAACTGCAATATCTGGATTAACATTTAAAGTTTTATGATAACCACCTAAAGTATAGTGCCATCCCAAAGTAATCTCATCGAAAATTAATGGAATATTATATTTGTTACAATATTTCCTTATTGTCTTAACAAAATTTAAATCACAATGGAGTGTTCTAGCTGGTTCTAACACCACACAACTTAATTTTTTTAGTGTCTTTTTAAATTTTAATTTAAAATCTTTTTCATTGTTGAATTCAAATGGTATAGCCAGTCCACCGAGTGATTTGGGAATACCCGAGGAAGATATTCCCGGTAAAAGATGTTCATTCAATTTATTTGTATTTTTCAAATTAGCAGAAATATACCAATCGTACCACCCGTGATATCCACAAAATAAAACTTTATCTTTTTTTTTATATGCTCTGGCAATTCTAACTGCTACAGACATTGCCTCACCGCCTGATTTAGTAAATCTTACCATTTCTGCCCATGGGTGAATTTTTAACATTAACTTTGCACAATCATATTCTAAGTAAGTATTTAATGTTGTGGTATTTGCTTTTTTTATTACATTTATGACACTTTTATTAACCTCAGAATTTGCATAACCAAGTGGACACATTCCTACTGAACAATTTGTAAAATCATATAGTTTAACATTATCATATGTTAAAATCTGACAGCCTTTTGCAGACTTGTAGTAACTCGGCCATTGATCAGGCAAAAATATTTCTGGTCTTTTAGATAAAAGTTGAACACCTCCAGGAATAATTTGGGATGTTTTTTTATATAGATTATTTCCTTTTTTGAAATTTTTTTTCATTTTTTTTTAAGAATTTGATAATTTCATAATCTATAAGATCATCTATTTCAAATGATTTTACTTTAGATGTTTCAAAACCTATTGTGTTAACGCCAACAAGAGATTTATTTTTTAATAAATAATCAACTTTAGAAATATATAAACTTCCATCCATAAAGAAAGTTTTACTCAAATCCTGCCTTCGCTTATTTTTTTTTATATTAAATAAGCTTTTTACTCTTCTATTTCTTAACATCTTATAATGATAGGAATGGTGATATCTGGATGTTTCATATAATGAAATAAGGCTGTCTGCGTCTTTTTTTACTACCAATTCAATTGCTCTGTCTATATCTTTTGTTAATGTTAAGGGTGATGTTGGCTCTAATATAATCACATAATCAAAAAAAAGTTTTTTTTTTTTGAAAAAATTAATTGCATGTACTATAGCATCTATTGATGAAGATTTATCTCCTGATAAGCCAACAGGGCGTTTAAATGGAACATAAATATTTTTTTTCTTTGAAATTCTAATTATTTTTTCAGAGTCAGTAGAAATAGTCACTAAATCAATATATTTTGATCTTTTGGCAGCATCGACAGGCCACAAAAACATTTCTTTTCCGTTTATTTTCTTGATATTTTTGTCTTTCAAACCTTTGCTTCCTTTTCGAGCTGTTATAATTGTGAGTATTTTTTTGTCTTTTATCATGTATGCAATGTTATTTTTTAGATATTCCTAAATTTATTTACAATCATTATTTAAGTTTTCTAAATTTACATCAGTTTTTTCAAGATATCGTGTCCAGTTCAAATTACCTTTTTTCGAGTTACCTAAATAATGAACATATTCCCAAATAATTTCCTCTTCATTAAATCTTTTTACTATCATATCTGAGGAAAGTTCAGAAAAACCATCCCCGTTACTTAATAATTTAAAAATACCGCCCGATCTTTGTTTGCTGTTTTTCATCACTTTGTTAAAGGGTAAGCTGTAAGTGTCATCAGATATATCGTAAATATAAATATCTGAGTGTCCCAATAAAAATTCAAATTTTTTATCCAAACCTCTTACTATATTGTTTCCAAAAACTGAAATTTTACCATTTCCTAAGTACCTAACATCATGCTGATTTATCCATGGACCCACAGATTGCCAAATTATTTTATTTTCAGCTGGTCTGTATAAAACTACCATTGATAAGTTTCTAATACTTATAAATACATCATCTTTTTGGACATATTCATCTGAAATCGTAACAGGATATACTTGATTTACATGATATCTATCCCTTTCATGATCTCCTATTCCATAAATTATTCCTAAATTTTTTTCATTTTGAAGTAAAATTTTTTCGACAGAATATTCTTCTATTTGAGTGCCTGAATTTGCATCTATAACAGCATACCCATCATCATAAATCAATTTGTTAGTTTCATTTTTTTTTAGTCTTTTTACAGCATAAATTAGGTCATCATTGTTGTGTTTTTGATTAGAGTGGTGAAAAATTTCTGGGATTATCCATTTAATTTCATTACATTTAGATAATCTTACTAATGGACCCTCCCCACTGCTAAAAATAACATCACCATTATTCATCAAGAGAGGGTGTTGAGATCTATAGTATCTAAAAGAATTTATTCCATCTTTAAAATCAGGTGCTTGATCGTGTATTTCTTTAATTGGGGGTATCCACCTATAAATTTCTTTATCTTCTTTTAAAGAAAAAAGAAGTATAAAAGATCCATTTTCATAATCATAAGTAGAAACCAGCAGATATCCATCTTCATTGGCGTCAAAATACTTTCTATTAAAAATTTTTAAACTACGGTCAGCATCTGTATCTGCTATTTGAGGATCAACTTTCATAGCGTTACTTCTAAGGAGGTATATTACTTTTCCAGGAAATTTTGCAATATTTTCAATTAAAGGTGTCCATTTACCGAGTAATAATCCACCAGTAGCAACATGTCTGACCATTGAAGAAAACAATACTGCACCAATCAAAAAAAATATGAATAACAATAGTACTATCCATAAATGAACTTTTTTAAATATGATTTTTTCTAACATTTATTCAATTATTTTAAATTTTCTTAATTTTATATTTTTATCACATTTTTCATTTATATTGATCTTATAAAATTTGTCTTTAGCTGTTAACTCTATATAACTATCAACATCCTCGATGATAAAAGATTTGATTTTATTTATTACTTTTGAGTCAACATATTCTTCACCAAATACATAAATAATATGATTTGAAAAACCTTTAAAATAAATACAATCAGCATTATTTATTTTATCAGAAACTTCTATTATATTTTTCTTAAATGTTAACATGTTGTAGCTATTATTTTTAATTAGGTCTAATGAAACTTTTTTGATGTGATTGAGTGATTTTAAATTTAATAATATTGTAATAAATAAAAATAAACTCAAAAACAAATATTTGTTTTTAAAATCTTTCAAAATATCCTCTAAAAAATCTATAAATATTATTAAAGCTAGTGGAAATCCTAATACTTGTATTCCTAAATTAAAATGTATTAATGGTTTGGGAGGAATAATCTCAACTAAAGAAAAACTAAGAGTAAAAAAATAACAAAGATACAATAAACTTAAATTATAAATAAAATTATTTTTTTTTTTATTGATGTTTATAAATGCTTTTATAAGAGCAAAAACATAAAAAAAATTGAATGTTTGTCCTGTAAAAAACCATCTTGAAAAAATTCCACCGTCTAAAAATTCTCTTGAAAAATTTTTAACACTTGGCTGAGGACTTCCCCATCTAAGCTCTTCACTTGTTACCGAATTGACCCAAGCATAACTATCTGACGAAATAAAGTGATAAAAAAACCTTCCATAAATATTTTGTCCATCTGTAATTATGTAAATAAAAATTGTTTCTAAAATATAAAGCCCTATGGCCGCAAGAGAAATAAAATAAAAATTTTTTAAATCTTTATTTAAAAGTAATATTAATGGAATAAATGTTACAAAAATTATGTTAGCTTCCTTTATTCCATAAAGCCAAAAAAATAGAATTAATAGTAGAAAAAAATGTTTTAATTGTAATTGATTAATTTGAACTTTTGCTAAAAAATATACAATTATAGAAATTACTAAGATTGTTAAACCGTTTGTTGAAAAAGCATAGGTAAATTTTTCAATATCTGGGTGTAAAATCCATGTAATGATAAAAAAACCAATTGGTAAAAAACTATAAAATTTTTTGATTGTAATTAAAAAAATTACAAATGATAAAAAAATACTTATGGATCCGGTTAGATATAAAATATTTATGTCTTCAAAAAAAATATTTAAAAACAAAGGAAAAATATAGAAACCCCATCTCCACTCTTGGGGAAACCATCTAAAGTTTTGCATATATTCATACTCAAAATTTTTAAATAAATTTAGATAATCTTTAAAATATGCCCAATAAGATAATTCACTTCCACCAGTCTGGACTGGAAGAGGAAAAAATATAATTTTGACAAAATATAAAAGAATACTTAAACCAACTAATATATTAATTCTTTGAGTTTGATTTGAGAAAGGACTCATAAATGAAATCTTATATAATCAAATTATATCAAATTAAAGGCAAATAAGTCTTTAAGGAGTTTGAATTTTTTTTTGTGATTAGTAGGTTAATTCTATAAATTCTTTATTATTTTTTAGACTGTCATAATTATCAAAATTAATTTCACCATTTGATTTAAAAAATAATATTCTATCGAATTTTTCAATATGAGTTGTATTGTGACTAATGCTTATAATTGTTTTATTCAATTTTAATAAATTATTAATAATTTTTTCTTCTGTATCCTTATCTAAGGCGCTTGTTGCCTCATCTAAGATAATAATATCTCGGTTTTGAAATAAAGCTCGAGCAATACCAATTCTCTGCTTTTCTCCACCAGATAAATTTTTTCCATTATCCTCAATTTTTTTTGAAAAAACATTTTCTATGTTAATTGATTTATTACTTAGCTCTGAAAAATCTAAAATTTCTTTAATTTTTTTCTGGTCTATGTCTTTAACTTTACCCAGGGATATATTCTCATATACAGAGTCTCCTAGAAAAAAGATTTTTTGGGGGATATAAGAAATCTTCTCAAACCAGCTTCTTACGTTATAAATATTTAATTGATTGTTGTCGATATTAACAGAGCCTTTTTTTGGGTAAATCAATCCAATGATTAAGTCTACTAGTGTTGACTTTCCCAAACCAGTTTTTCCAATTATGGCAATTTTTTCGTTTTTATTAATTGTAAAATTGACATTATTAATCAAATAATCTTTTGAACTATCATACTTGAAACTTACATTTTTGAATTCTAAGTTTTTATTAAAACTAATTTCCTTTTTTTCATAAATAAAATGAATGTCTTTTTTTTCTACGTCACTTAATAGATCTTTAAAAATTATGTTTAAGCTTTCCTCAGCTTTCTTTACTGATGAAAAAGCATTATATATTACTTGTAGAGAGGGAAGCATTCGATATCCTGCAAAAATAAATATTGAAATTATTGGCAATTGGCTTGTAAATGATGAAAGACTGGTTGTGACGACCAAAATTGTTATTGCACTCGATAATACCAAAAACTCAATAAAATATTTTGGAAATATAATATACTTAACAACATTAGTATGAATTGTTGCGTATTCATAAGCAACTAATTTAAATTTTTTCAAAAAGAAATTTTCTGAATTTAAAACTTTACTTTCTTTAATAGAGTCAATTGCTTCATTCGCGTAGAGATACTTCAATTTATCTACTAGGCTCCTTTTATATCCAAGTATTTTAAGTTTGTTTTTAGAATAACTAAAAATTAATAAAAAGATTGTTCCAAAAAAAATAAGTAAAAAAAGTGTAAATTTTAAATTTATTGATAATAAAAGCGCACATAGAAATAAAAATATTATAAGTTTTCCAAAAGCTAAAAGAATTGAAAGAACAACTCCGTGAATTACTTGTGAGCTTTCAACAATTATATTTGTAACTAAATCTTTCGAGTTTCTATTTAAAAAAAAATTGTAGTCCCTACTTAAATACTTTTTAAGCAAAGCAACAGATATATTTGCTGTATTCTTCCTAGCTACTTTTTCTATAGAAAAAAATAAATAAGCTAAATATGCGTTTAAAAATAGAAATAAAAAAATAACAAATAATCCGAATGAGATATTAAAATTATCGTTAACAATATCTGGGGTATAATCTAAAATTTGATTTAAGATTTTATTTGAATTTATTAAATCTGGATCAATCAATACACCTATAAATGGACCCACGGCACCTACGCCCGCGACTTCAAGAGAAGCTCCAATAATGATTAAAAATAATAACTTAACTAAATCTTTTTTTCCAATAAAATTAAAAATAAGATAAATTTTTTGATAGATATTTTTATCAACCAATAAATTAACATTTTGAGATCGATTTTGGAAAGTGGTCATTAATGAAATCTTATATAATCAAATTATATCAAATTAAAGGCAAATTAAATTTGGACTCAAAAAAAATCATTGATAAACTAAAATTAGACTTTATAGAGTTAGAGTTATGTTTTACGAAAATATAAATAAAAACTATGGACTTAAAATATTTAAAAATCCAAATACACTTAATTATAACTTGTTTAACTTATTTTTTAAAAGAAATGTTGCTTCATTCAAAGATGATCAAGAATTAACAAATTATCATAATTTAGGTTACTTAAAAACAAGAGTAGATTCCTCCTCTTTGGCAAATTTTTTGAAAGAGGAAATAGATAAAGAAAAAGTAAAATTTAATGAAAAATCCACTTTTTTTAAAATTAATTATGAAATGAAAAATAAAATTAAAGATCATTTGCGGAGTAATTTCAGAGAAAGTATAAAAAAATTTGAAAAATATTATAAAAACAACGTTGCAGTAGCGTCAGTAGAAATTAGAAGAAACTTTGGTTTAAAAAATATTGATTATTACAATAATACTGTACGATCAAAAGAAGCTGAGCATTTCAATATGTATTACCATTGTGATTATTATACGATGAATTATTTTAAATTATTTATAAATATAGATGATGTTGATAAAACCAAAGGTCCCCTTAACTTTTACTCAATTAAAGATACAAAAAAATTTATTAAAGAAAGTAACTATAAATCTAGAACAAATTATAAAAATACTGAATTGCCGAATGTAATAATAAACCAAGGGAAGAAAGGTGAAAGTCTATTTCTGAATACACCTCAATGTGTGCACAAAGCTGGAATACCTAGTTATGGTAAATATAGGGATATGTTGTTTGTTTCATTTGTAGCAACCCCAGAAAAAATAGACGATATTTTCCACTATGAAAAAGATTATTATGATTGTATTTGGCAATGTAAAAATGATTTACCAAAAAAATTTTCTAAACCAAAAAATATTAGAGAAACTTTTAATTTATATAAATCATTATCAAAATAATTAAAATCATATTTTAAATGAAAAAAATATTAAATAGTCTAATAGCTGATTTTTATAAAATTGAAATGCTTAGAGTTTTGATATGTATATTTAGATTTATATATTTTTATTACATTAGAAAAAATATTTCTTTCTATATAAATCCAGAAAAAAAAATAGAAGATCACATTGCTGTGAAAACTTCTCAAAGTTCATATAAAAATAAACCTGTAAAATCTCACTCAGTGATTAGTCATAATATGCATTTCGTACAAGATTTTTTTGATTTAAAAAAAACTTATAAAACTTTTAGTGGTAGAAAAACAATAGAGATAATATACCCATTAAAATCTATTGATTCTGTTAACTTTGAAGACGATAAGATTTTATCAGTAGGTCCTAGAAATGAAGGAGAATTATTTGCAATAAGAAGCCTCGGTTTTAAATGGAAGAATATCAAAAGCTTAGATCTATTAAGATATTCTAAACTAACAGATTTGGGAGACATACATAACACAAATTATGAAACAGATACATTCAACATAATAATTTGTGGTTGGGTAATGACATACAGTAGTAATTTTGAAAAAATGTTAAAAGAAATGATTAGAATAACTAAAAATGCTGGAATAATCAGCATAGGCTTTACATATCATCCAAGCGAAAATAATACTCTATATTCAACAGATCAAATTATTGAAAAATGTAAAGATAATATTTCATTAGTGTATTTTAATTTTGATTCTTATAAAAAAGATAAAACAAAAAGACGTCATTCAATTGTTATTTTTAAAGTAAAAAAATAGTTGAATTTATTTGAAAATTTTTTTTTTTAAATTAGATTTAAAAGAAAAAAATAAAAAATTTATATAACTTGGTAGCCACTCTAGAGTTTTAAAATTGCTTTTTTTTTCTGTGTCCATTTTCCAAGTATAAGGTAACTCTATAATCTTATAATCTTTTAAATATGCTTTGATAGCTATTTCGAAAGCATATAGAAATCCAACTTTTGATGTTAGATTTATATTTTCTATCATTGATTTTCTAAACATTTTAAAACAGTTAGTGGCATCCCTTATGGGAATTAGAGCAAAATTAGAGATTAAAAAAGATCCAACTACCGCTATTATTTTTTTTAATTTTGGTGCACCAATCATTCTACCACCTTTTATAAATCTACTTGGAATTACTAGATCATTGCCGTCATTAATATGATTGAGCATTGTTTTTAAAAAATTATATTCCAAATTTTCATCAGCTGGAATGGTCATAATTATTTCAGCTTTACAATTTTTGATCCCTTCAATAACTGCTGAGCAAGGTCCTCTATTTGGGTTTTTTACTAGTAAGATGGGTGATTTGATCTCGTTTGTATTTTTCAAAAAAGGTAAAGTTATGTCATCTTCTATATCGTAACAAATTAAAAATCTTATGCTTATATCCAAATTTTTTTCACAATTTTTTAAAAAATTTATTATACGTTCACCTTCATTATAAATCGGAACTACAATATCAATATTATTCATTCTATTTTATGATTAGTTTTGGAAAAGGAATTATAAATTTGCCACCCCTTTTTTTATATTCTGAATTCTTAATAAAAAAATCAGCATAATTCCAAGATAGAAGTAAAGCGTAATCAATTTTTTTCTTTAAAAATTTATCATCACTTATAATTTTAATATGAGTTCCAGGAGTATATTTGTTAATTTTTTTAATATTGTTCTCAGATGTAAACTGTAAATATTTTTTATTAAGGTTTAGACAATTTAACATTGTATTACCTTTTGCAGATGCAGTGAAACATCCAATTTTGTAGCCTTTGTTAGATTTTTTAATAACGGTTTGTTTAATTCTATTAATAATTGAATTAGTTTTTTTACTAAACTTCTTATATTGATATATATTTCCAATACCCCAGTTTTTTTCAATCTTAAATTGCTTAATAATTTTTTTTGATACTTTAAATTTTGAATCTTTTTTTGATACAAAAAGTCTTAAAGCTGGTCCTGAAGCACCTATCTCTATTTTTTCAAAATCAAAAATCCTTAAATCATATTTTGAAAATAATAATTTTAAGGGAGTTAAAGAAAAATATGATAAATGCTCGTGATAAATTAAATCAAAAAAACCTTTTTTTATCATTTCTATTAAGTATGGAAACTCAATTATAATTATGCCCTGATCGTGTAAAATATTTTCTAAACCTTTAACAAAATCATTTAAATCTTCAATTTGTGCTAATACATTAGTAATCGTTATTACCAAGGGCTTATTGTGATTTTTTAAATACTTTTTTGAAAACTCAAAGTTAAAAAATTTTTTTAGCCCAATTATCCTTTTTTTATTTAAAAAATTAATAGCATTTGAGGGCTCTACCCCAATTATATTTTTAAAATTAATAGGATAATGATCTAAAAGCACCCCGTCATTACAACCTATATCTAATACTGTATCTGTTAATTTAAGCTTTTGTTTTTTTACAATATATCTAACAAGATTTTTATAGTGATTTGATAATGCCCTCGAACTAGATGATAAGTAATCATACTTATTGAAAATAAACTTTGTATCTGGAATTATTGATAATTGACTTAAAGAACAGTTTCTACATAACACTAACTCTAATGGAAATTTTTTTTCATACTTTATTTGTTTTTTCAATAAAAAAGAATTTGAGAAAGGATGTTTTCCTAAATTAATGTATTTTGTAAGTTTTTGAGAATAACAAATTCTACAACACTTAAGCTCTTTATTTATCATTAAAATTATTATAAAAATTTACAATTAAAATTATTATAATTAGTACAATTTTTTTTACAACTAACAATATTCGATATTAAATGATAAACAAAAATCAAATAGCCATCATAGGAGGTACAGGACATATTGGAGCTCCACTAGGAATAAATCTTTCTCTTGCAGGTTACCAGTCAATTTTAATTGATATCAATAAAAATAATATAAATCTAATCAACAAAGGGAAAATGCCGTTTATTGAAAAAGGGGCAGGAAAAATATTAAAGAAACAATTAAAAAAAAAAAAAATTTTTGCATCATCAAAAATAGATCTTGTTAAAAATTGTAAATATATAATAGTTTGTATAGGAACGCCTGTAAGTAGTAAAAATATCCCACTAAAAAAAGATTTTATTAATTTTTTTAAAAAACTAAAAAAATATTTAATTCAGGAACATATAGTAATAATTAGAAGTTCAGTTTATCCAGGAATATTAGATGAAATTTATAAAATATTAAAAACTAAATGCAATAATTTAAGTTATTGTCCAGAGCGAATTGCTCAAGGGTATTCTTTGATTGAACAAAAAAAAATGGCACAAATAATTTCTGGTTTTAATAGGAAATCAATTACCGAGTCCTCTAAGATATTTAGAAAAATATCTGGTAAAATAGTTTTATCAAAAGTAAATGAAGCAGAGATGATTAAACTTTTTTCAAATGCTTATAGGTACTCTCATTTTTCAATTTCAAATTTATTCTACATGATGTGTGTTCAAAAAAATCTCAATTTTTCAAAAATAAGAAATTTAATGATGACACAATATAATAGAAATATTAGTTTACCGAATTCTGGGTTTGTTTCGGGTCCTTGTCTTTATAAAGATACAATGCAGTTATCTCATTACTTTCAAAATAAATTTAAGATTATAAAAAATATTAAAAATATTAACGAAGAGTTACCTAATTTTATATTAAAAAAACTTAGTAAAAAATATAATCTTAAAAAAATGACAATAGGTGTTTTAGGAGTTGCGTTTAAACCAGAAAATGATGACATAAGAGATTCTTTGCCAATGAAGTTAGTTAAAATTCTAAAAAGAAAAAAAATAAATGTTATCTACTCGGATGATTACTATAAAAGTAAAGATACTTGTAAAAAAAACGATTTAATCGGTAATTCAGATATAATTATAATCGGAACGGCTCATAAAAGTTACAGAAAATTAAAATTTAAAAAAAAACAAGTAATAATTGATATAGGTGGATTTTTTGAAAAATAAAAAAACATTTTTAGTTACTGGAGGCTCTGGTTTTATAGGTTCAAAAATCACTGAAATGCTTCTAAAAGAGGGTCATAAAGTCAATATTTTTGATAACAATTTCAGGGGAAAACTCTCCAGAATAAAAAAAATTAAAAATAAAAATTTAAAATTTTTTAAAGGTGATATTAGAGATTACAATCAATTAAAAAAATCATTTAAAAACGTAGACTCTGTAATACACCTAGCTTATATAAATGGAACAAAATTTTTCTATACACAACCAACGTTAGTTTTGGATGTCGCAATAAAAGGTTTAATGAATGTCGTTGATATTTGTATTAATAAAAAAATTAAAGAGGTTTATATAGCATCTAGCTCAGAAGTTTACCAAACACCAATAAAAATACCTACTGATGAGGAAGAAATGATGAAAATACCTAATGTTATGAATCCCAGATATTCTTATGGAGGAGGCAAAATATTGTCAGAATTAGTTGGTATAAATTATGGAAGAAAATATTTTAAAAAATTAATCATATTTAGACCACACAACGTTTATAGTGAAGATATGGGTGACGATCACGTTATTCCAGAATTTATAAAAAAGTTTAAGCAATTAAGAAATAGAAAGTTTAAAATCATAGGCACAGGAAACGAGATAAGATCTTTCATACATATTGATGACTTTGTTAATGCTTTTAGATTAATCATGAAAAAAGGGGAACATCTTAATATTTATAACATAGGAACTAATGAAAAAATAAAGATTAAGGATCTAGCTATCAAATTAAGTGAAATTTTCAAAAAGAAAATAAAAATTATAAAAACATCAAAACATATAGGAGGTACAAATATCAGAATACCTGATATTAAAAAAATAAAGAAACTTGGTTTTAAACAAAGAATTAATTTAGATGAGGGCTTAAGAAAAATATTGAGTTTAAAAATTGATTAAAATAATATTCTTATTTTCTTCTTTTGTATTTACCAAATAATGTAATCTTTGAGGTCTTTGTTTATTTTTTTTATTTCATTTAATGAAAGAATTTTCTTAGCTTTATAAATATTTTTTTCTGATTTCATAAAATTAAATTTATTATTTACGTTTTTTTTAATTTTCAAAAAATTTTCAATTTTTTTTATATTTTTTTCGTTATCTAAAATGAATGACTCAAATCCTATTTTCAAAACTAAATTTGATTTTTTAAAATTCATTTTCTTCATTATCCACCTGTACCATTCAATAAAAATTTTAAGATCATATCCTGGAAACCCAAAAGATTTTCTTCTTTTCATGCTAGCAAAAATAGATTTTGGGTCCCTAGTGACAATAATTATTTTCCTATTCCCGTAAAAAACAGACGACTCTAATGGTTTTAGAATATTAACTGCTTGATCTATTACAATATTTTTTTTAGTTTTTTTATTACGAATATTATTTAGTAAAATCTTATCTATTAACTCAATAGAATTATTGATAAACAAATTTTCTTCCTTAGGGATTATAACCTTAAAGGGCCTTGAATTTTTAAGTGAACCATTAATTCTTTCATTTAGAAATATTTTAGTTTTGTCAATTTTATTAAGTCTCATTCTATAAAATTGAGGATTCGCAAAATATTTTATCTCAGAAATACTCTTTACGAAGTTGTTTATAATGCTTTCATAGCCTTTAGAACATAATTTTACCTTTTTATTATGTGACTGTACTTTGAGACTTGCTAATCTTTTATTATATTTCAAAAATCTTTGAATAGCTAAAGAACTACCATACAAACTAAAGTTTTTATAACACTCAAGATAAAGATTATAAAGTCCATCAGGATCTCCAACCATTCTAAATTCCTCATTATTGAATGGAGATACAAAGTCATCTCTTGATCTTAAATATTCAAAAACTGCTCCACCTCCACTATTTCCTGGTGACAAGATTAATGTTTTTAAATTTTTCATTAGACTAACTCAAATTCTTTGCTTTTAGTAATTGATCTTTGTTACCAACATCAATCCAATTTTCGTAAATTGGAAAAGATAAAATCTTACAATTTCTTTTAATTGAAGTATTAATTAGATCATTCATCATTAAATGTTTGTTGGGTTTTGTAAGTTTAATAATTTTTTTATTTAAAACATAAACACCCGCATTAACTATTGAATTTGAGATTGGTTTTTCAACAATTTTTGAAACTTTTTTCCCCTCTAAACAAATTTCTCCATACGGCATTTCAAAAATTTGATTTCTTACACATATAGTTAAGTCTGCTTTATTTTTGATATGAAAATCAAGCAACGTTTTATAATTTATATTGGAAATTAAATCTGAATTTGTAAGTATAATGGGGAATGCTAATTTATCTAATTTCGTAATAGACAATGAGCCAGCTGTTCCCAAAAATTTTTTTTCTCTTATAAATTTAATTTTGACACCTAAATTTTTTCTTTTTTCTAGATATTTTTTAATTTTTGATCCTAGGTAATTGATAGAAATTTTAAAATTATAAAAACCTTGCACTTTAAAATTTTCAATTATTCTCTCTATTATTGGTACATTGTTTATTTTCAATAATGGTTTTGGTACAGATTTTGTTAGAGGATATAATCTTGAACCTTTTCCACCTGCCATTAAAAAAATTGAATTGTGAAATTTTTCTATTACTTGATCATTTTTAACTATATAAAATAATATTTTTTTTGATTTATTAATTACTGGTATACAAAAAAGCTTTAATTTAAAATATTCTTTATAATTGTAGTTATTTTTAAAATTTTTGTAAAAGTATTTTACATTTTTGTTCATTACATCAACTACCTGTAAATTGATATTTTTTTTTTTTAATATTGTTCTTCGAATATCACCGTCTGTTATAGATCCGACTAGTCTGTTTATTTCGTCCACAACAAATAAAATTTTTATTTTTGATAAATTAATTTTTTCAATTGCTTTTGTGATATTTTCATTTTTATTTACTTGTAGATCTTTTATCTTTTTTTTTAGTAAGTACATTTTTTTTTATTAAAAGACTTATTTTTAAATATTTCAAATATTCTTTTATCAAGATTTGTAAATTTATGTGTCAACTTATAAGGATTTTTGATTTTTTTATTTTTGATACTTAAATTTTGTCTAATTTTTTTAATTATTTCTTTTGAATCAGCGCCCACGTTATATACATTATTTGGTTTTAATCTTGATTTTTGTCTTTGGCCTATATTTATTGTTGGTGTTTTAAAAATGACAGCTTCCTTTATACCGCTAGAAGAATTTCCAACGCAAGCACCATTATTTGATTTACCAATATAATACAAAATTTGGTGATAGTTTTCTCTTCCTAAATGCTTATAAACTTTTACATTTTTAAATTGTTTTTTTAAATATTGAATTTTGTTAATTATTTTTTGAAATCCAGGATCAAAATTTGGATATGTTAAAATTATTTGATAGCCTAATTTATTTAAAACTTTCAAAGACTTAAAGCTCTCGTTTAACTCTTTTAAAAATTGTTTTTTTTCTAATACTAGTGGGTGTAAAGTAAATAAAATTACTGGATTTTTAGAGTTTATATTGTATTTAGATTTAATTTTTTTATAATCAAATTTTTTTAAATCAATATTGTATAAAGCCGAGTAGCCAACATTAATACATCTCCATTTTTCTTCTCCCATTTTAATGATTCTTTCATATGATTCTATATTAGAGGTAATATGAAGATTTGATATCTTTGTTATTGCATGGCGTATATTATCATCTAACGCTCCACCCTCAGTAACATCTCCACCTTCATAATGAATGATAGGAATTTTTCTTAAATATGAGGATATAGCAAATGCAAAAGTCTCAAATCTATCTGATGATAAAAATACTAAATCTGTTTTTGATTTATCTAAAATCATATTTATTTTTTTTTGTATTTCATTAAAGTATCTTGATGTGCCCAATAAATTATCTGTTTTTATTGGAATTTTGATTTTAGCTAAAATTTTTAGCCGATCTTTTTTAATTTCTTCAAAAGTATTACCAAATTTATTTTCTAGATGAGACCCTGCAACTATCAAGTTTACGTTAAATTTTTTATTATCTGATAATTTTCTAATAAAAGGATGTATCAATCCATATTCAGCTCTATTTGCTGAAAAAAAGGTAATATTTATTTTTTTATTTTTTAGCATTTTTTAAGTGATTTTTTTTAAGCTGTGTGTTTTTTTTAATATCTTTATAAACTTTTTTTCCTATTAATTTTTTGTAAAATTCTGCTTTAAAATCACCAGTGCCAGGTCTTCTTACCCAAATATTCTTTTTTGTAAGTATTGTTCCAGCTTTAATTTGTTCATTACTTACGACAGATGCGAATGCAAAATTTGCTGTTTTTTTTTCATCTTTAACAGGTGTTACTTTTCCAGGCAGAGATTTGTATATTTCTCTCGAACCTATTATTAAATCTTTTAATTGTTTTTTATCAATTGATGCAGATATATCTGGTCCTTTTCTATTTTTATTATCAATAAAATGTTTTTCGATAATTGATGCTCCTTTTCCAAGTGCAGCAAAACTGGTATAATTTTCACCCGTATGATCTGACAATCCTACAACTGCTTTCGGGAACATCCTTTTTAATTCATCTATTGCATTCAATCTTATTAAATTAATAGGTGTTGGATATAAATTAGTGCAGTGTAAAAGAGCATAAGAAATTCTATGACTCTCAATGATTTTTACAGCTTTCCTAATACTTTTAATTCCATTCATTCCAGTACTTAAAATTATTGGTTTATTAAATTTACAAATATGTTCTATAAGTGGAAAATTGTTGCATTCCCCTGAGCCAATTTTATATGCGGGCACGTTCATTTTATTTAATCTATTAGCAGCTTCCCTTGAAAAAGGTGTACTTAAAAAAGTCATTCCTAGTTTATGAACATAATTTTGAAAATTTTTTTCCTGTTCATATGAAATTGATGAATTTGAAATTATATCATAAATATTTTCAGTGGTATGAACTGGAATAATTTTTTTAGCTTCAATACTCATTTCGTCATCAGGTATATGAGTTTGATGTTTGATAATTTCAGCACCGCAACCATGAGCAACTTTTATTAGGTCTTTTGCTAACTTTATCTTCCCGTTATGGTTAATTCCAATTTCAACAATCACTAAAGGTAAATATTTTTCGCCAATAAATCTTTTACCTATCTTTAAAAAAGGCTTATGTCTCATTAATTAAATATGATAATCTGAGGTATTTTTATATAGTGATAAATTCTTAGGTTCATCAAACCAATTATAAGTTTCAACTAAAGCTTTTTTAAAACCTTGCTTCCCACTATACTTTGGCCTCCAATTAATTTTTTTTCTAATTTTAATATTAGAACCAATTAGTTTAAAAACTTCACTCGTTCTCATTCTTTCTGAACTAGTTTTAATTATAAACTTTTTTGACAAATGTCTTTCTAAAAGCTTAATTAAATCTTTTATTTCAACACTATTTTGTGTTGCTATATTAAAGACTTGTCCATCAGTATTCTTAGATAATAATAATTTTGAAAGCGCTTCAACATTATCTTTTACATATAGAAAATCTCTACTTGTTTTCAAATTTCCAACTTTTAGCTGATTATTTCTGTTTTTAGAAACCATTTGAGAAATAATAGTTGGGATAACTGCTCTTAAAGATTGTCTAGGTCCAAAAGTATTAAATGGCCTCGCTACTGTTACTGGCAGACCATAATCCCTGAACATACTTAGGCTAAGCTGATCTGCAGCAATTTTTGATGCTGCATATGGAGATTCTGCTGAAAGTATGTCGCTTTCTTTTAGAATCCTTTTCTTTAAACCTAGTATATTTCCATAAACTTCACTTGAAGAAATTTGAATTATCTTTTTAATTTTTTTTCCTTTTTTTCTACAAGCTCTAAATAAATTCAAAACTCCGTAAATATTAGTATCAATAAAGCTTTGTGGATTTTTAAATGAATAAGGTACAGATATCATTGCTGCTAAATTAATAACACCATCACAATTGTCTGTTGCCTGATCTATTGAGTCTGGATCTCTAATGTCTCCAAAAATTATCTTAAGATTTTTTATGTTATTTCTATTAATATGCTCTAACCAATTTATATTGCTAGATGAGTTGTATTTAACAAAAGCTTTAACCTTAAAATTTTTTTTAAGTAAGTTTTCAACCAGATGTGAGCCAATGAATCCGGAGGCTCCAGTTACTAGCACATTTCTTATTTTTGACATAAATTTAAGGTTATTTTATACACGAAATTTGATTTAAATATATATATATTGTTAATTAACTTTAATAAGATCTTAACTGAGTAACTCTAAAGAAATAAATTATGAAATTTAACCCAATAATTAAAAATGTTAAACGGGAAAAATTAATTCAATATTTTATTAAACATAAGATTTTTAATAACAAAAATTTTGTAAAAAAAATAGAGAAAATAAATAATCCTTTTTCAGATGATCATATCTCTAAAAAAAATATAGATCAATTTGGCCCTGAATTATTTGATTTATACAGATTACATCAAATAATTTTAAAATATAAAAGAACAACTGTACTTGAATTTGGCATAGGGTGGTCCACCAAAATATTTGCAAATGCTTTATTAATAAATAAAAAAAAATTTTCAAAAAAAGTTAAGAGTTTAAGGTTTAATAATCCCTTTGAGGTACATGCTGTTGATAACTTTAAAAAGTATATTAATGAAACCAAAAAAAAGTTGAGTACTAATGAAAAAAAAATTACTTTCATAAAATTTTCAGATGTAAAAATGTGTCAATATAATGGAATAATATCTACTGAATACAATCAACTTCCAAGAATTAATCCTGACTTAATCTATCTTGATGGACCGAGTTTGTTTAATGTAAAAGGATCAATTAATAATATTTCTACATCACATAAAGATTATATGCCAATTTCCTGTGATATACTTAAAATTGAATATTTCTTAAGGCCTGGAACAATTATAGTTATTGATGGAAGAACCACTAATTATAGGTTTCTCAAGAATAATCTTCAAAGAAAATGGAAATCATTTGATGATTTTGAAAATGATCAATATTTTTTAATACTTGATGAACCCCCGCTTGGGAAGCTTAATGCTAAACAAAAAAAATTTTATTTTAATTAATAGCAAATTATTAGTCCATGAGATTTAGCACAAAAGGAAAAACACTTCTCAAATTAAAAATAAAAAACGCCCATATACCAAAAGTGTTTATTTTCACTGTAGAACAATTTAAAAATAACAGAGAAAAAATTATAGAAAAGATACAAAAAAAATTTAGTAAAAAAATTATTATTAGATCTTCGACTGTTCACGAAGATGGAAACAGCAGATCGTTTGCTGGTTTTTTTGAAAGTGTGTTAAATGTGAACTCTCAAAACTATGACAAAGTTTTAAGTGGTTTAAACAAAGTTAAATCATCTTATAAAAGTTACCATAATAAAAAAAATGAAATTTTAATACAAGATATGTTAACTAATGTTGATATTTCTGGTGTAATAACAACTTGTGATTTAAAAAATTATTCTCCTTATTACGTTATAAATTTTTCTAAAGGAAATGATACAACAGTAGTAACGTCGGGTAAAAAAAATTCTGAGAGTTTTATATATTTCAGAAAATCAAAATTTAAAGCAAAAAATAAAATTTTTAATAAATTAATTTTGTTGGCAAGGGAATTAGAAAATGTTTTTAATAATGAATTCTTAGACATAGAATTTGCTGTTAAAAATGAAAAAGTTTTTTTACTTCAAGTAAGACCTATTTCAAAAAACCTTTATTTAAGACACGATGAGCAGTCTTATGAGTTGGCTTTAAAAAAATTAGAAAAAAAAATTAAAAAATTACAGTCAAAAAATATAAATTTATTAGGAAATATATCTTATTTTGGTGTTATGCCTGATTGGAATCCGGCAGAAATAATTGGAATTAAACCAAAGCCATTAGCTCTGTCTATGTACAGAGAACTTATAACAGATCAAGTTTGGGCTCAAAATAGAAAAAATTTAGGATTTAGAGATATGACATCAAATCATCTTATGACAAGTTTTTTTGGTACTCCATTTGTGGATGTTAGAGTAGATTTCAATTCATGGATACCAAATCAATTAAATAATAAGTTAGCGAACAAATTAATTAATTATTATTTAGGTCAATTTAAGAAAAATTCTCTAGCACACGATAAGGTCGAGTTTGAAATATTATTTACTTGTTTTACTCCATCCTCTAAAGAAAGGCTTTTAAATTTAAAAAAATTTGGTTTTTCCACAAAAGAAATTTCTAAAATTTCTGAGAGCCTAAAAAATGTTAACAAACATGCATTTGAACAATTTCCCAAATATTTAGAAAACATCAACAAACTCAAAATAAAACAAAAAAATATTATTAAATCTAAAATGTATGAAATAGATAAAATTAATTGGTTAATTGAAGATTGTAAAAGGTATGGTACTTATTCATTTGCCGGTCTGGCTAGATGTGGGTTTATAGCTGTTGAATTTTTAAACTCTTTTGTTGAAAATTCTATTTTAAAAGAGAATGAAAAATTAAAATTTCTAGAGAGTATTAATACTATAACTACCGAAATGCTTATGGATAAAAAAAAATTATCGAAAAAAAAATTTATTAAAAAATTTGGACATTTAAGACCTGACACATATGAGATTACATCAAAAAATTATGAGGAAGGATATAATCTATATTTTAAAAAAATTAAAAATAATATAAAAATTAAAAGAAAAAATTTTATTTTCTCCAAAATTCAAAAAAATCAAATTAATAAATTTTTAAAACAAAATAATTTAAAAATTAATTTTTCAAAATTTATTTTTTTTATTAGAGAAAGCATAAAAAATAGAGAATATTCCAAATATATTTTTACAAAAAGTATTGATCAGGTTTTTAAAGAACTAAAAAAAATAAGTATTAGAACAAATATCAGTTTGGCTCAAATGAGTTATTTAGATATAAAATATATTTTGGATCTTTATTATAATCTAGATAACCAAAGTTTAGCTTACAAAATAAATCAAATTACTGAAGAAAATAAAAAAAAATATCAGTTCAATTTAAAAGTGCTGCTGCCAGAAATATTATGCAATCATAAAGATATCTATGGATACAGAGAAAGTATAAATAAAATAAATTTTGTAGGTAATAAAACAGTCACACTAGATACAATATTGTACAAATCAAATTTCAAAGGTAACATAAGTAAAAAAATTGTATGTATTGAAAGTGCAGATCCAGGATATGATTTTATTTTTAGCGAAAATATTGCTGGATTAGTTACTAAATACGGTGGTGCAAATTCTCATATGTCAATACGCTGTGCAGAATTAGGGGTTCCTGCAGCGATAGGGGTTGGTAAGTTACTATTTGAAAATATATCAAGCTCAAAATTGATTACCCTTAACCCTTCTTCAAACAGAATAGATATAATCAAATGAAAATACTCTTAATCCCTAAAATTATTGAAACCTACAAAGGTCAATTTGAAATATCAGTTGAGAAAAACCTTATATATTTTTTAAAATACTGTTTTTCTAAGTCAACCATAGAAGTGGCCTTTGATAAAAAAAAGAGATCTGATTTAAATTTAGTTATATTTTCTGGAGGAAACACTATTAAAAAATTTTCCTCTATGGAAAAAGACAAATTAAGAGATAATTTAGATAAATTTTACTACAAAAAATTCTATAAAAAGTTACCAATTATAGGGATTTGTCATGGTGCTCAATATTTAGCAAATAAACAAGGATCAAAATTTATCAAATGCAGTAATCATACGAGCCCCCATGATATTTTTCTTGATAAATTAATTTATAAAAAAAAAAAATTAAGCAAAATAAAATCACATCACAACTATAAGCTTCTACGTATCAAAAATTTTGAAGTATCAAGTTTAGCTTATGACAAATCAATTGAGTCATTCTATAATAGAAAATCTAGAGTAGCTGGAATGATTTGGCATCCAGAGCGGCAAAAAAACATTAACGAACAAAAAAAAATTATGTTGAAACATTATGAAATTATCAATTCAGGCATTCAAAGTAGGATTAAAGCTAAATGATGAAATTAGATTTAAAAACAAAATTGGTTTTTTTAAAACATCTATGAATTTATAAATCAATATGCAATTAATTGTTTTAGCATCAGGAAGAGGTTCAAGATTAAAAAAATTAACATCTAATAAGCCAAAATGTTTAGTTAAGATAAAGAGCAAAACTATACTTGAAAGACTTTCAAAAAATTTTTTAAAATTTAATGAAACAATTATAGTTGCCGGCTATAAATCAAAAATGATTAAAAAAGGAATTACAAATTTTAAAAAAATAATAAATAAGAGGTATATGTCAACAAATATGGTACATTCTTTATTTTGTGCAAGAAAGTATATCAAAAATGATATTATTGTTTCTTATGGTGACATAGTTTTTGATGATAAAATTATCGATAAGATGATTTGTTTCAACCGCTCACACTTACCACTAAATAAAAAATGGCTAGTTTTGTGGAAGAAAAGAATGAATGAAAAAAAAATAAATAATGATGCGGAAAATATATCAATAAAAAAAAACAAAGTTATATCAATCGGAGGTAAAATTACAAATATAAGACCAAAATTGCAATTTATGGGTCTTATTAAACTTAAGTATAAAGATTTTAAAAAACTTTATAAATATTACACCATTTTAAAAAATCCAAAAATAGATATGACTAGCTTTTTAAATATTGCATTAAAAGATAAAATTTTCAGTCTCAATTATTTCGAAACATCAAGATATTGGTTTGAAGTTGATAATATTAAAGATAAAAATATAACAGAAAAATATCTTTAAAATATTTCAATTTTTTTTGATTATTTTTTTAAATCTGTGACCAACTTTAATTTCAGAAATCTTTATTCTTTTAGGAATCATATGATTTGGTAAAGCTTTACTCAAAAAAGTTTTAAGCTTGAATTTATCTATTTCAATTTTTTTAGTTGGCTGTAAAATAAGCTCGACATGTTGACCGGTAATAGGGTTTGATTTTCCTTCGGCTTTAGCAAATTCAACACCCTCAAATTGCAAAGCTATGCGTTCCACCTCTGATGCTAAAAATTTCAATCCGCCAACATTAATTACTTCATTGACTCTACCAGTAATTTTGTAGAAGCCATTTTGCTCTTCAACAATATCTTTTGTATTATACCATCCTTCTTCATCGAAAGGGCTATCTGAATTTAAATACCCTAACATTCGAGTCTCTGAGCGTATTTCTAATACATTGTCAACCACTCTCGTCTCAATACCTTCTCCACCAATCTTCATAAAAAGACTGTTACGAGCTAGACTTTTAACACGAACAACGCCTAACTCGGACATTCCATAAGTCTGCCTAAAATCAATTTTTGGAAGCAGTGAGCAAATAGCGTCGAGTGTTGGCTGATCCATACGCTCAGTTCCATATGTGATTATTTTAAGTGTATCTGGAATTTTTTTTGGAATTAGTCCACTCAAAAGCATCATTCTTAAAAAAGTTGGAGTGGCAGGAAGAACCTCAACTTTGTGAAGGTTGCATGTTTCTAAAATACCCTCAACACTTCGAGATTTAGGAGCGACGACAGTGCCTTTATTAAATAAGGTATGTAATAAAGTATTTAAACCACCAAGATGATCAAATAATAGAAAGTTGAGAGTTTTTAGTGTTGGACGAGGTGTTTCAAATCTTCTCATATAAAGTGTTATATCATGTAAAATTGCCTTCGGACGACCTGTTGTGCCAGTTGAAAACGCTATCAAACCAGCATGATTTTTTTTTCTTAATTCATTAATCAGATGATGATTTTTATTTTGAATTAAGCGCTTCACTGAACTACCCTCTATTATAACATCCACTAATGCTGTCTCAAAAAAATACTTATGTTGCAATTTTGTGTCTATAGTTAGAGGGACTAGAATAGCCTTTTTATCAATCAATTGAAGTAATGTTAAAATAGATTGAGAATTAAAGTCCCCAATTAGTGCAACAACATCACCACTTTTAACATTTGATAAATCAACTGACTTTTGATCTATTACTTCTCCAAACTTAAACTCACGGTCTGAATGAATTAAAAATGGATAGTCCACTCCATTCCATCTTTTTTTCAATTTTCCTAGAATGTTAATTAAACACCTCCCAAATTTAATACCTGACCACTGAGAGATGACGCTTTTTCATCGAGAAGAAGTTCAACTAAATCGCAAACATCTGATTTTTGAAACTGTTTTGGTATAATTTGCTGAGATGTTATTTTTTGAATTTGGGAATCTGTTATACCCTTAAGCAAATCTGTACGAATTGGTCCAGGAGCGATACAATTTACTCTTACATTAAAATCAGCCATTTCTTTTGCGAAGGTTCTAGAAAATACCTCAACACCTGCTTTAGAAGCTGCATAAATTGACTCTCCTTTGAGAACTAATTTAACAGCAAGAGTTGAAAAATTAATAAAGCAGCCTTTTTTTTGCCTTAGCATAATTGGTGCAAACAATTGACAGCAATAAATTGTTCCAACCAAGTTTGTTTGTATTTGTTTCTGAACAGTATTTTCATCTGTAGTAACAGCCATATTCATCGATGCAACACCAGCAGCATTTATGAATGCCTTTAGTGGTTTTTTCATCTGCTTTACTTTTTTCGCCGCATTCTTCACAGATAAATATTCACTTACATCACATTGAATACTATTCTTTCCTAAATTATTTTTTGATCTTGTTAATCCTATAACTTCTTCACCTTTTTCATGAAGACGTTCAATGATAGCTTTACCTAAACCCCTGCTTGCCCCAGTAACTATAATCAATCTAAACCTCTGACTGCCTAGCAAATTCTTTTGCCAGAGCATTTATATTTCTAAACATACTTCGTGATTTTGACATTGTCGTAGCTGATGTCCAATCAAATTCAAAACTATTTTCATCAGCAACATCTTCTAAGGCAACGCAAACTTCGACAAGTTTCATCGAGTCAAGCAACGAGTCTCCTCCAATTAACTGCATTTCTTTTGTAACCTTTATTTTATTATTTAAGACACGGGTAACTGTCTCAATCACTATTTCATTTGCTTCGTTTAGTGTCATATTATTTGACATATTTAACTAAAAATAAACAAAAGTACATAAAATTATTTTACCCTTAGATATTTAAACTCAATAAATTTAATTTTTTTGTTTATCATCTCTTCACTAAAATTTTTTTCTTTTTTAAAAAATTAAATAATTTATTTACGCATTCTATTTTACTCTTTGTAGTGTCTAATTTGAGATCATAATTTTTTGGTTTATCAAATTTAATATCATGTCCGACTAAATTATTGATATTTTTTTGTTTTGCATTTTTAAATAAATTTTTTACATCCCTTTTTTTACATACCGATAACGGACTTGAAATCCATATTTCATAATATCTTTTTTTAATTACTTCTCTTGCTATTTTTCTTTGTTCTTTAGTTGCGTGGTTTCCAGACACAATGACGATAACATTTATCTTCATTAAGAATTTCACTAAAGAGACTGCAAATTTTAATGATTTCATTCTGTCTGATTTATTATATTTTAATCCATAAAAAAAATTTTTCCTTATTTCGTCGCCATCTAATATTAGAACAGGTATTTTTTGAGCTTTTAATTTTGCTTTTAATAATTTTGCTATTGTTGATTTTCCTGAAGACGGATAACCGGTAAACCATAAGCTATAAGAGTTAGAAATTTTATAATTCATCTAAATAATTTGCTAAAATCTTATTTCCTCTCTCATTCAAATGTCCTCCGAACGCTTTATCAGCATAAATACTTTCACAATTATATTCTATTAATTTATTTAAGGGACTTAATATTTCTATATTATTTTTTCTAGACTTATCTATTAATGACCCAAAATATTTATCACCAGATTTTTTTATGTATTTCAAATCATAATATGTGGGAACTATCACGAAATGGCATTTTATTTTTTTTTTATTACAGAATTTATCTATCAATTTGATTATATTAAGTGTGCCATCTATGTAAAAATCTTTTTTAAACATTGTTTTTTTATCCTCAAAATCAAAATATAATCCACCAAGTAAATCAATATTTTTGTATAAATCTAAATTTTCAATAAATTTATATGAAAATTTAGATTTATTTTTCAGATAAGAATAGGTAAAGAAAAGCAATAAGATAATTTTTCTAATACCATATTTTCTTAAAGAAAATAAATATGGTCTTTTCCACATATACATTAAAAATTTTTTTTCATAAAAAATATCATAATCACGAATTTTCTCTTGTAAAAGTTTTAGATCAAAAAAATTTTTTTTTCTAAACTTTGGAATTTTATGAAGTAAATATTTTTTTTTTTCCTTATTATATAAAAACGCAGGTTTAAAATTTAAATAATTACCAAATTCATAATAATGCTTCCATAGTGAAACATTTCTTCGAATCGTCTCTGGTCCAAACAAAAAAATAACTTTCTTTGGTCGATCGATTTTTTTTTCATAATTTCTCTTAAACTTTAAAAATGCCTGATCCAGTCCATGATTTCCAACTCCAAAATTTCTTACTTTTATTTTTAGTTTTTTTGCTAAATTGTATTGCCAAGTTTTATTGTCATCTACATATCTACAAAAACATAAGCTATCACCATAGCTTGAAAAATAATTAGATGAATTTTTAAAAACCGCATCATTTTTTCTACTTCCAATTTTATCAATTGAGTACTTTGTAAGTATCTCTTGGTTTTTTTTATATCTAATTTCATTATTATAGGTATTTGGTTTATTATTTGTTCCTAATAAATCATCAGATAAATAAAAAGAGTGAATAAAAAACTCCTCTTTAGAATATTCAGGATTTTTATCTAATTTTTCCGTTATTATGTTTGTAATTACATTTTTTTTCTTCCAATTGTAACTTTTATCATATTTGGATCTGATAAAATTTACCCATTTTTGTAATAGGCTTTCAATTAAAATTGCTAATAATAGAATTAAGATAATTGTATAAATCATAAAATTTTATTACTCAGTCATTTAAATTTTAAATATAAAATATTAAATGAATATCTATTCTTTTGGTTCTAAAAACCATATTATTCCTGATGGATCTTTTTTATTTTTATGAAAAATTTCATCAATATTAATTTTTTTTTTTATCCTATAGGGAATTTTCTTTAATATGTAAACCAATTCTCTTGAGGTAAAAACTCCTTGACCTGAGAGTTGATGAAAAAATAAATATTCTGGCATTATTGTATTCAATTTATTTTTACTTAGGATATTGTAATCTGGTTCAACAATTTCTCCAAGTAAGATTTTTGCATTTGGAATTAGATCATTAATATTTTTAAAAAACTTAATGATTAATCCTGTATTTTTTTTTGATATTTCATGAATTATAAACCACATAGATATGATAATATCATTTTTGTTGGTATTACAATTTTTCAAAATCCACCTACACCATTTGTTTACATCACTTGCATTCGAATTTAGTAATTTTATTTTTTTATTTCTAAATCTTTTTTTTGTTTCTGCTAGAGCTATATTTGATAGATCTGATCCAAAAATTTTTTTGTTTTTAAATTTTTTATCCACTAAATCCAAGAAAAAACCGTTTCCACACCCAAGGTCGTAAATTTCTTTAAAATCATTTTTTTTTAATAACTTTAAAGCAGGCTTAAAAAATTTTCTGTAGTTAGTGCTACCACTTCCAAAAATATTTTCTTCTCTATCACACTCAATATTTCTATTTTTTTTATTTTTTTTTAATATAAGATCTAAATTATGTAGATAATCCCTATATGAATGAACAATATTAAAAGAGCCGCTTCTACTAAATATTTTTTTTCCTAATTTTGTAAAATAAAAAAAATCCCCTTTTTTTTTAACTAAGCCTAGCCTAAAAAAATATTCAATAATTAAATTCAAATATTTTTCTCTAACTTTAAATTTTTTATTATAATTTTTTTTAAAGAAATTTTGTTTTGCGAGTGTTGCAATTATTGGGGTAAGAAAATAACCTCTTATCGAGCTTATAACTTGTTGTCTGACATTAAGTTCCATAAAATAAAATAAATAATTTTACTATTCTTAAATTAATTAATTCGATCTGTGTTTAAAGTTATGACCTAAACAGGATACATGTTAATAACTAACGTCAAATATACTTGTTTAAAAATTTTTTTCAGTGCATAAATCAAGCCAATTGAGCTATTAGTACTGGTCAGCTTCACGCATTACTGCGCTTTCACATCCAGCCTATCAACGTGGTGGTCTACCACGGCTCTATGGGAAGAACTAGTTTTGAGGTGAGTTTCCCGCTTAGATGC
>MDTD01033046.1_pt1 | contig 47376 bp, 45 predicted proteins | sample 811221 | NCBI WGS metagenome assembly MDTD01 (sample SAMN05326646, study PRJNA326480) | marine metagenome | isolation source: seawater | place: Pacific Ocean: South West | collected 2011 | reverse complement strand
CCAAGCTGCATCGTCAATTCCGTCCACCAATTTCCCCTTGGCCCCACGATCAGAACATCATCTCCTTGATGGATATCCAACGCTTGAAGAATCTGTATTGTCTCATACATCCCTGGAAGAAGAGATTGATGAAGAGAAACATCTTCCCACCAAGGCACTCTCAAAGCACTAGTTTCGATATTCAAATCCTCGATTCCAGCGGGAAGAGGCAGAGAATGATACCCCCTGGAAGATCGAAGTAAGGCATCGTGAACAGGCCCGGATTCAAGAACACCCATCTCGAAAAAGGCCTGAACCATCCTATCGTGATCTGATAGCGTGGGCCAACGACTCACCTTGGGTAAATCACCCAACCGAGCCCCACCTGACGCCCCCCAATCATCTTCCATGGCCAAGCAATGACGAATCAAGGCACTTGAATGAAACCCCTAGCCGCGCGGCGCGTGCATCATCTGCATAGGCTATCGACAGAGGGGGCAATCAAGCTCATACGTACGTTCGAAGTCGCTGCATCTTCTGCCGTAGCTTCTCCAGATAGGACTAGAATACCGTGCACCCCAGAAGCATCGGCCATTGCCATGTCTGTGTATATACTATCTCCAATCATCGCGCAGCATTCCACGTCCAACCCCAATTCGCCAATCATGCCCAGAATCATGCTTGGATTCGGCTTACCGCATACCTTCACTGGCCTCACACCGGTGGTTGTCTCGAATAGTGAAAGATATGCCCCAACATCAGGCAGGCCCCCGACCGGTGAAGGGCAGACCAGATCTGGATGGCTGGCTACAAGAGGGACGCCTGCATGCAGATACATGGAAGCATCACTCAATTTCTGATACGTTATCTCCGTGTCATATCCCAACACCACTGCTTGGGGGCTTTTGGACTGTGTACGAATGCCCCTTGCCTCGAGCATCTCACCCATCCCCTGTGTCCCCACAAGGAAGGTGTCGTCAATCCCCTCGGCTTCCAACCAATTCAGAAGATCATGAGTTGAAAGGAGAACCTCTTCCTCCCTTGCAGGAATACCAAGACGTGTCAATTTCCTGAGGTATTGCGAAACAGAACGACTGGAATTATTGGATAAGAAAAACCGCTTCACGCCCCGATGATCAAGCCTATCTAGGAACTTAGAAGCACCTTCTATCAACTCCCCCCCCAAATAGATGGTACCATCTAGATCGAGGAATACAGCCTCTATCCCCTCCATTCTTTCATCAATAGCCATCAAACTCAAACCTCAGGGTAGAACGATGGTTTTGAACAGGAACCATTTGCTGTAGAGATTTTCTTGGCTTTCCTTGCTCGCTATCATCTCAGTGAGTATTTCCCCTATCTTTGGCTTTTTAGAAGCACGACGGACGAACCAACTCATCAATCGCTTTCTTTTCACCATCCCCTGTAACCGATATGAGTTGCTAAGCTCATTGCCGAGCTCTCCCCACAATGCCTCCATGTACGCTGTAGCCTGATCTGCCGGGAAACCCTTCGAATGCTCTTTTGAATCGAAGAACTGAGTTGTGAGTTTGGCTGATAGAAGTGCGTTGCCAATGCCCTCGCCCGTGAAAGGATCTACCAGGCTGGCCGAATCACCAACGCACATGGCGCCTGCCATCGCACCGCGTCGTGGTTGAAATGACGGCGGGGATTTTCTAGGGGATCCGAAAGGAAGTTGCCAACCACGACCACTCCCTTTTACCATCTGTGCCCCTTTGAAACGATGACTGAAACGATCGGACTCACTGGTAATCCATTTCTGCATCTTTTTCAACGATGAACGCATACCATCTTGTTTCCGTTGCTCTGAAATCACCATGCCCACACCCACATTCACAACATTCTCATTCACAGGGAATATCCAGAAGTATCCAGGGTTGACCTCATCGATGAAATGGATCTCTATCGGGCCAGCTCCGCTGTCACAGCCCTCAACCCCCGTCCAGTACTCCCTATATCCGCCACAGAAGTGCTCATCCTCGCGGAAAGGCTCGTTGAACACAGACCCAGTGATCTTCTTAGCGACAGGGCAATTATACCCTGCAGCGCCGATTGTTAGAGGCGCCCGGAAACTCAGGAAATGACCCTCTTTTTTCGGACCTAAATATCCGGTTATCCCTGTTATCGCAGGCCCATTCGAGAGATTCTCTACTTCGACGTCTGTGACCGAGAAACCCTGAATGACAGCTCCATCATTCTCCATGACAAGCTCAGAGGCTTGCTTGAACATCATGTAGTCGAACTGCATTCGAGGTAGGGCATACCCAGCCTCCAACCGTTCGAAATCCTCTTCTGGAAGCATCACACGGACCTCAGACCCATCCGATGAGGAGAAAATGATCGAGTCCACGCGGAAGTGAGGCGTTTGCTCTATCATCGGTTTAACACCCAATTCAGCAACATGCGACAGGGACTTTCCACCGACAGCATCTCCGCATATCTTGTCTCTCGGCCATATCTCCTTCTCTAGGAGCAGGACTCTAGAGCCGGCCATCGAGTGATAACACGCAGCAGCTGAACCACCCGGTCCACCCCCCACCACGATCACATCGAATGCACTTCCTGATTCTGGTATCGGGCCCGTTTCAATGGGTTTCTTCCACACCTCCATGTCGCCCATTGACCCGCCATGCCCAGCCCTTAGACTTCAACATTCACCACTGAGTTGATGGTCACACCACGCACCACGCCCGGTATGGGTGACGGCATCATGATGGTACAAACCACTCTCCCCGGCGAAATGAATGAAGCAGAATTGGGCCAATGGTGCCAAGGTTTGATTGATTCGAATCTAGCAGCATGCATCGATATGAAAAAAGTCAGATCGATTTTTAGATGGAATCAAGAAGTAGTCAGCGAATTTGAATGGCAGGTACAAATGGTAACCCCGATTATGACAAAAGATAGTTTGGTATCCAGAATAAAATCAACCCATCCCTATGACGTTCCTGAAATTACCTGGTGGCCTGCGGAAGCCATCCAGGAGTACTCGGAATGGGTGAATAAAAGAGAAGCCCGACTCAAATGAAGAAGACGAGGAAAAATGGTGGGATCACAGCTCATGAACGGAGAGCCCCAATTAAAACTCGGGAAAGATGTCCCAGTCACTTGGTGGAGCTCGAATGAAACATTGACCATGACCCCCGAGCCGCCAACGGTACTCATCCTTCTGATCGGATTGTTCCTGTTCGGCCTCGGAGATGCGGTGATCATCAGTGCGAAGTGGGGGGTTGCTCCATGGACGGTTCTTGCGGATGGAATAGCGCAGCGACTGGATCTGACTATCGGGGTGGCAACCTTCCTCGTCAGTATCGCAGTACTTTTTCTTTGGATACCTCTGCGCGAACGACCGGGGATCGGGACACTCCTCAACATAATCATCATCGCAGGCACCATTGATCTAGCGCTCCCCTATCTTGGAGAGTCTCAGAACCCAACAAATTCGATCTTTAGAGTACTTTCTGGGACCGCACTCATAGGGGTAGGCAGCGCGCTGTACCTCACTTGCAATTTAGGCCCAGGCCCCAGAGACGGCTGGATGACAGGCATGCACAGGGCGACAGGCTACCCAATCGGAATCGTCCGAGGCACGATAGAGGTCTCAGTCCTGCTCGCAGGCTGGCTTCTCGGTGGAGACTTGTGGTATGGAACAATGATATTTGCAGTATTCATAGGCCCAGCAGTTGCTATTTTTCTGAGAATAACCTCGAAAATAGCCTCATATCAAGGGCCCGAGATGAACACCGGTTAGAATCACAATAGTTGAGAATATAGTAATCAGAATGTTATCGTCAATCGCCCCGAATTCGTATCTTTCCACATATGTAGCCACGATCGCCGCAATTACGCCCCATACCGGAATAGACGGCTCAGCAACCGTCCCAACATACCATCCAATCGGGGCACTAACGATGAACATGAACACATTACCGATCGCACTCTTAGACCTCTTTCGAATCACAGCATTCCTCACGATTCCTGTAACCCCGTCACCAAATGCCATGAATAGCGATGGCATTATGGCGAGCCAAGGATCATCCACTAACCACCAAATGACCGTGATCGAAGTCCACCACATTAGTGCGAATTTGACATCATTCTGATTCTGTTCTGTCTGGAACCAGAAGAGACGATTTCCACTCAAATGTGCAAACCATGTGAATACCATCAACAACGACCCGCACACCGCTGGATACCAAACATCCGTGAAAAGCAGGGGCACGGAAAAAGAACCGATTCCACCCGCCATCATGTGGACGATTTTTCGATTGTAATACACTGCTCTGATATGTTCGACACCTCTTGAAATCATCATTTCGTATGGCACTTTGGTAACAAACAGGATGAATACCACATACACACCGATGCCCAACGCCGCTAGGGGCTGCTGAGAAGCTTCAATCACGGCCATTGACCTACGCTCCTCCCCTCTGATTAAACGTCTTTCTAAACACATACTTCATTTTGGAAGGTGCTTGTCGAGGGGCATGGCTACTGATGATGAGCATAGGCGATTCGCAACGAAGGCGGTGCATTCAGGGATGATAGACGTCGAAGGATCCGCCACAACACCCATCTTTAGGACCTCAACATACAGGCTCACAGACGAGAGGTACAAAGGATGGGCCGACGGACTCCACCACACTGTTGTTTACAGTAGAATATCCAGCATCAACTCAGAAGTGGTTTCTGCAAAGCTTGCTGCGTTAGAATGCGCGGAGGACGCCGAGGTGTTTTCAAGTGGAATGGCCGCAATATCCACAACTCTGATGTCCTTTTTATCGAAAGGCGACCATATAGTGGCCACCCCAGATTGTTATGGCGGCACGTACGGCCTCCTCACCGAGATCCTTCCTAGAATGGGTATAGAGGTCACCATGGCTGATGTGAGGCAACCTTCGTCCTATGAGGCAGCTATTCAGGAAAACACCAAGATTCTCTATACAGAGACAATGACAAACCCCACTCTCAAAATTTGCGACTTAACTGCCATCGCAGAAATTGCCAAGAAAAACGGCCTGATTTCAATCGTGGACAACACATTCGCATCACCATGGTCCTGCAATCCTGTCAAAATGGGCTTTGACATCGTGCTTCATTCTGGAACGAAATACCTGGGCGGGCATGCAGATTTGACGGCAGGCTTTGCCGCGGGCAGAAAAGACCTGATCGCACAGGTCTTCCACAACAAAATCTACCTCGGCGGCGCGGCTGACCCAGAGATGTGTTATCTACTCGAAAGAGGAATGAGAACGCTGCATGCGAGGATGCCGATCCACTCTTCTAATTCGGCCGAAATCGCAAGAAGATTGGAATCTCACGACATGGTGGAAAAGGTCATTCACACATCACTAGAGACTCATCCAGATTATGACATAGCTCAGAGGGTGATGCCAAATGGTAGTGGGATGCTTGCCTTTGTCATCAAGGGAGGCGACGATTCCGCGCTGAAATTTATGAGGGCGCTAAATACGATCTTTGAAGCTACGAGCCTAGGCGGCGTTGAAAGCCTAGTTGAATGCCCTTTCAACTCCAGCCATATGTTCGTTCCAGAATCTGTCAGACACGACGCAGGCGTGGTGCCGGGCTTCGTCAGAATGAGCATCGGGATAGAAGACGTCGACGACCTTTGGGCTGATATGTTCCAGGCACTAGACAAGGCTTCAGAGGCCCTCAAGGCTAGAGCCTGAGGGTGAGACATTGGATACGACCCTCCTCTACCTCGCACTCCTCTTCATCATCCCAATGTGTTTCACACCCGGGCCGAATAACGTCTTATGCGCAGCACACGGATCCCGATTCGGATTCAGAAGCACACTCCCTCTAATTGGCGGCATGGCCATCGGGTGGTCTACATTAGGCTTGGCGATCGGCGCAGGCACCGACATCATTGCACGCAATGAGGAAATTTTCGAGGCTCTCGGGATACTTGGCGCAGCTTACATTGCCTATCTAGGATACAAAATCGCTACATCGACCCCTGCCAAGGATGCAAATTTATCAGAGGTACTGGGTGTTAGAACAGGGGTATTCTTACAGATTGTCAACGGCAAGGCCTGGATCCACTTTCTTGTGTTGATGACTACATTTGGAACCGTATTCGGCGAGAGTTACTCAGCGAAAGTCGCCCTTGTGGCCATGAATCTCATTTTCGGTCTGCCCGCTGTTATGGCCTGGGCGGCTTTCGGCTCGTATCTTCGGAAGGTATTCTCCTCTGATCGAGCTGGCAGGACCTTGAATGCCCTCCTCGGAACTGCATTAATCGCGGTAGCTCTGTGGATTGTGCTGTCAAGTTGAGTCAATGGCCACACCACATGCAGATGCTAGATCCATCATCGCATTTTTGTATCCCTCGGTCGAACTCTTATTACCTTCAAGAAGATCGATTCCCTCATCGTAAAGTCTTGATAAAAATGGGACCCAATCCCCGCCCTTGTCCTTACTATCGCCATCGAACCTCCAAGAGTCCGACTCAGTTTTGTTGTGCACTACCAACCAAGCCCAACCCATTGCTTGGAGAAGACCCTTCTGCTTCGAAGTAGAAGACACCGTAGACGAAACCCCCGATCTAAATGAATCTCTGATAAGCCGGTCTGCAAATGACAGGGGCATTGGGAGGGAATCCCTTTCCCATGGCAGTATTCGAAGCCTATCATCGACTCCCCTGGATTCTCTAAGCTGACGAAGGAATGCCCCGAAGCCCTGCTTTCTCTTCGCTTGTTTAGCATGGATCTCCGAGGCCTCGTCCTCGTCTATCCCGAACATCTCACCAAGCAGATACACCCCGTGCTCTTTCCAAAGAGTCACGAGGATCGGATGGCATGCAGCCTCGTCGACGCGCACAACCCGCTCCTCAAGACTCTCGAACGTCCCATCTTCTTTCACATAGACACCCTCATCGAGACTATCTAGGATTATAGTGAGAGCTTCACGTTCTATGTCTGAACCTTCAAGACTCTCCAGGAAACCCTCGCGATCGTCTTCCGAGAACCAAATGTTCCTACTCAGAAAACCCTCGTTAATCGATGAGAGGATTCTACGCCTGCAAATCTCTGCTATCGCGCCATCCGGGATTCTTGATGACATCCATTCATTCAGGGCGTGTTCCACCTCTTCCATCCCTTCTTCCGGGAGCGCCATCTCCTCAGGCCACCCCTCAGGGTGCCAAACCCATTCTGCAGAGGCGATGGCAGGAACTCTCGGAGGCAGCATACCAAGAGCGATTGAGGGGATGAATGGCTGTTCCGTTTGACCCAATTCCTCTGCTGAGATTCCTAGTTCAGTGCCGTCATTGAACGACATAGATATCCATCCAGATTTCGTTGGCTCTCGATTTTTCAAAACCTCCTCTGAAATTGATTTCCCAGTGAATCCATGATCCGTCTTTTGCAAACCCAGAGGACTCCCTTTGAGAGACCATTCTACCCATTCTTTGGGAACATTTGCAACAGTGCCCGTGTAAACGAAACCCCCTTCCCATGAAAAGAAGTAATGTCCAGCTTTGGCATGCTCATCCCAAAGAAGAAGCCGTAGTCTGTGATTGGTGTGATTTTGTATTGCTGCCTGGTGACCTTGTTTTCCATTTCCCCTACGTAGATAACTTGCATTTCCGAACAACTGATTCTTGAATACCGAAACCGTGCTCCAATCTTCTTCGGAAGCGGCGAGAAGAGACCCTGCTAGAGCCCTAGAAACACCATCCCCCCTACGTTTCACCATCTTTCTCGACAGCCATTTTGTGTTATGTCGTTTCGCTGAAACGATATCTATCGAACGAAGGGTGTAAGCCATCGGATCACGCCAAGGACGCCCGAGATCAGCATCGATGCGAGGCAAAATGATTTCAGGGTCTTCCAGGAGGGCCTCAAGATTGCGCTCAAGTCGTTTTTGTATTTCCTTGGACGCCTGCTTAATGCCTCGAACTTTCACTCTCTGTTTTCTGTTCTTGTCCCCTGGGAACCTCACTTGAGCAGGGGCGCGCGCCATGACTCGCCGACCCCCCCTTCATCCTTGATTCCGTCGGGTGCCTGCGCCCAACTAATCGCCAATGTACATCCCATCAAAACTCGACTGTTCAAGGTCATCCATAGAGGAGGGAAGAATCAGGCAATGAATCCGGCCCCCCTTCACATCAGAAACATTCCTGAGATTGGTTGAACACACCCTGCAGTCAACCATTCCAAGATCTGAAAGAACAATCACAGGCCAATCGAGAATACCTTCGACAAGATCCTCTTTTGAACCACCCTCAATTTCGTATTTTTCGACCATTTTCAGAAGGATCCCTCCAGCTTCAGCAGGACTCATGTGCACTGGCGACTCGACTCCGAGACCCGTGGGATCCAAATCCAGAAGAACCAATGTGTGGAGATTTCGACTTCTGTTATCCAAGATATACCTGAGCGGAGATACGGGCAAATAGTCACCATAAGGGAATGGAAGAGTAACCTGCCGTCCAAACCGATACGACTGAAGGCCACTCATCGTAATCGCCATCGTCGTAGCAGAGATGCCCGGAATCATTTCCGTGTCCAACCCCGCGTCCTTGGCGCGGAGAAGCAGGTCAACATGCGTCGTCGCCTGCATCGGGTCTCCCACCACCAAGAGCGCTACAGTCGACGAGCGAGCTAGTCGAAGAAGCTCATCCGGCTTCTCGACATCAGGCCTCATCAATCTGGTCCAGGACCCTATTAGATCTTCCAGCACCCCTTCTTGTTCAGGGGGCAGGGTCGCAGTATAGCCCTCTAGGAACCTATGGTCGGATTCTTTTGCGGCTTCAATTGCATTGACAGTCATCAGCCCTAGATCGCCTGGCCCGATCCCTATTAGTCGCAGACCCGCCTTCAATCACGTCCCCCCGCGTCCTCCATGACCCCTCTCGTCAAAACACTGCCCCATATCTCCTGCCCCAGCCGTCATTCTGAAGCACGGCCCACCCCCCGTCTCGACTGATGAACGCCCACCTCATCATACCCAATCATGAGGTGCAAGCCACAATCGAACTACTTCTTTCAGAAGGTTGGCTGTCCCAGACGCTTCGCATACACTCCGATGAATCCGGGGAATTCCGCTTGGTACCATTAGACAGCGACGCCCCTCGAAATCTACCACCGCCCCTTGATCGATATCACGTTCTGGATAAAGAGGGGAAACCAACTCAAAACAGAAAACCATCGTGGCAAAGCGCATTAGAGTCCTTGGTTGGGATAGAAATCGTCGAAGAATATGAATCGATATGGCCCGCATCGCATGAATTCATTGGAGATATGATGCTGCTCAAAATAGAAGAAGAAGTCCGGATTTACGAAGAGCAGATAGTCAAATCGAAAATGGAATCACACCCCCACATCAGACTAGTCTTGGAAGATCGCGGGGTGAAGGGGGAATTCAGAGTGAGGGATTTGAGGCCTATGGGCCTAAGAATCAATGGACGAATCAAGGTTAACCCCGGTCTTGATGCAGTTCAAACAAGAGTTGAGGTGAAGGAGTCCGGTCAAACGATAATTTGCGACCCCGCAGTGGCCTATTACTCCTCAAGACTCCAAACTGAGAGAATTCAGAATGCTATTGAGGCTGAGGAACTGAGGGCGAAGATAGGCTCCCCAATTGCAGTGGCAGACCCATTCTGCGGCGTCGGCCCCGCTCTCGCACACCTGGTCAACCGTCCAAATCTCGTAGGACAAATCCTAGCTTCAGACCTCAATCCAGAAGCGATTAGCATGCTCAATGAAAACCTAAGAAGATGGTGCGGCAGTGATATCGCAGGATCGAGCCAAGGGAAACTACAGCGTAATAACGACGTTTGGTCAGGGGTCCAAGATGCTCGGGAACTAGCGGAGAACCCAGAATTGCTGGGCCGTTGGAATATGATGATAATCAACCTCCCCCACTCATTTGCCGAATTTCTCCCACTGCTCATCCCTTTGATGGACGCCACTAAGCCGTTCGTCATACGAGGCAGGTTGGTGTGCAGACACGACGAGATCACCGAGAACCATCAGCAACTACTGGAACAAATGCCCAACTCGAATGCCCAGGTAGCATTGGACCCTAGAAGAGATTACAGCCCAATTACCAGTTTGTGCTCCGTCACTATCAGGAACCCATGAGCAAATTAAGATAAGGACAAATATCAACACCTACACCATCTTTCCCGTAACATGGGAAGGCCCGATCCATCCATGTTTCAGAGTAAACAGATCGATATCCAGATACCCATGCCATGGCCTTATGCGATCGCTTTTTTCATCGTCATACTGGGCTATCTTGCATTTCTAGTGTTCATACTCCCTACTCACCTGTCTTCGTATTTTCTCGATGACTACATTTACCCGAATGGTGACGATTTAGAATTCTTCCTCGGCTCGCAGGCAGTGTTGTTCATCGCCATGATTGCAATCGGTCAGAAGGCAGACACAACCATCAGGGAGAATATCAGGAAGATTCGCGAGGAAGCCCCTCCAAGGGATGCTAGGATTCGCTTGGATGCCGGCGGCGTCGAGCTGGAGAGCTTTTGGAGAGGCGCTACGGTACACAGGCCTTCCACAGATGATTTAGGCTGGGTGTTCGAGCCCCCTGGGCCGGAATCCTGGGAAGGCGTCGACAGCCTGTTCACCCCGGATCCAGATGGCATCATACAAGAACACCCTTCGGTAGTCGGAACCCCAACCCCCCCAGACTTCACCACAAATGGCATACTCATCATCATGGCCTCTCTTCCTTTGATGGGGGTATCGATGACGATACCGGTGCTCTTCGCCATGGAGTTAAACACCGCATTCATCTTCATGCCCATTTTATTCGCGATATTCGCCGCATTGTCCCTAGTCATCGGTAAGAGCAGCAGAGCAGCCATTGAAGTCCCAACACAGAAGGTCCGCTCGATTGCCATAGGGGATGCCGAGGTCATAGGCCAAGTACGGCCCTTACGGCAACCCCCAACCGTGATCGTCGATAATGACCCATCGAAGACCGCAGAGGGCCTCGTTGTCTGGAACTGGTTGTATGATGTCCAGATAGAAGAGACGTATATCAATTCGAAAGGAGAGAGGGAGACTAGGAGGTATTGGAGAGAAATAGATTCCGAGTCAGGGGACGAGTCATTCATCACACACGACGGCACGGGGGGGATGGTGGTCGAGCCGGAATCATTCAGCAGGAAAGAACTCGGTCAGCCAATCATCACTTGGTCATGCAGCAACGCGAGCTACAGGCAACTCAGAGAGATCAATCTATGGAGAGCGGTGAGGACTTACGGAAGTGGGCGTGTCCTCGAACACCGTTGGAGGCTATGGGGCCTGAGTGTCGGGGATCCGTGCATGGTACACGGCTCTGCGACGACCCTCACAGAGAAGGCCGCAAAGAATTACGGCGTCGTGAAGAAAGACCCGCCCAATTCCAGAATCGCACTATTTGGAACGGATTCAGAGGCCATGAATACCAAGATATGGAGGGGCTCTGAACTGACTAATGTCGCTTTGGCAGAATCCGCCTTCGAGACCACGGTCATACCTGTAATAATGATGCTCTTCGCAACCACTGCCAGCATCACTTGCTATCTAGCCCTTTGACACCCCGTTATATCCTAAATCAGAGAGCGTGAAACTATGGAAGGGCGTCTAGCTAATCTCGGCAGAGTAGCCCATAGAAGAAGAGGAACCATCATCTGCATATCGATATGCTCTCTCGTAGTATCTGGTATTTTGATCGCAGGAGGCAATGAATTTGCCGATGGTAATCAGCCACCTGCTAGTATAGAAGCGGGCCGCGCCCTTGAATTGGTAAGCGAGGAACTACCAGTCACGTCCACGAATACAGTCACATACATATTCACACATGAGGAGAAAGTCTGGAACGATCCCGATTTCAAGAACTGGGTCTTCGAAGCCATCGAATCCATAGATGATATCCCTCTCGAGATTCTCAGCGTCTCTACAGCATACGACGATGAAGAAAGCCCCCGCCATTTAGCACAGCATGTGTCCGCCGATAACAAGCGCACGGCCGTCTTTGTCCAGTTTGGGGGCTCGGAGCATGACGTGGAAATGGCAATGGACGAAATCAAGAATAGCATAACCTCAGAGAATCTCGAGATCCTTGTGACTGGAAGCCTCGTCATCAACAAGGACTTCGACCGGCTGCTAGAGCAAGATCAACTCAGAGCGGAAATAATCGGATTACCAATATCCTTTGTGATACTACTGTTCGTTTTCGGGACGTTCACCGCCGCCGTTCTCCCAATGGCCATCGTAGCACTAATGCTCCCCCTGGCCATCGGATTATCCTTCTTCATATCCGGTTACTTTCCAATGACCCAGTACTCGACTAGCATGATATCCCTCATTGGAATCGCAGTCTCGATTGATTACAGCCTGTTCATGATTAGCCGATTCCGCGAAGAGATCGATTCCGGCGCTTCTACGGAAGATGCCATAGCCACGATGATGAGCACCGCGGGACGAGCGATCCTCTATTCGGGCGCCACAGTTGCAGTCGGACTTTGCAGCCTGTTTTACTTCACACAGACTCACATGCCATCCATGGGGATGGGCGCATTCCTCGCCGTGTTGGGGGCATTACTGTACTCCATGACGATATTACCCGCTCTGCTATCCTACCTCGGGCCGCGAATCAACTCTCTGAGAGTCCCCATACCCGGCGCGAATCGAAAGACGAGATTCTGGGAGAAATTTTCAATGAAGGTCATGAAGAATCCAGTTAGATGGCTCCTGCCAGCAATGGCAGCGCTACTACTCCTAGGATCGCCATTCCTCCACGTACAACTCACTGCAGGAGGAATCGAGACCCTCCCCCCTGATCTGGAGTCAAGACAGGCTATCGAGATACTCGAAGATGAATTCCCCGCTTTCACCGCCTCCACCATCCCTCTTGTAATCGTCTTTGAGGAAGATCAAGATCCATTCTCCAAGGCACTTTCTCTCCAAGTGTCAGAGATGTGTGTGAGCATACGAGAGATAGAAGGCGTGATTTCAATTGAACACCCACTTTGCAACGCCTCACTTTTCGATTCTGACCTCGATCAGTGGCCTCAAGAAGAGATAGTAGCATGGACTACCACCGTCTCCCAGGAAATCGCCATGCTCGATGTCGCTATATCGTATCGAAGTGGCACAGACGAAGCCGAGGGACTGATAGGCGACTTGAGGGTACACACCGAGACATCTGAACAGGAGGTATTGATCGGCGGGGGGGCCTCCTTCGAGGTCGACATGAAGGAACACCTCTCAGACAGAATACCGATCGTACTTGCCTTCGTCCTAATGCTGACAATGGCATTGGTGTGGCTGCAAGTGAGATCCGTTGTCGTCCCAATCAAGGCCGTCCTGATGAACATCTTATCAGTATCCGCCTCCTTTGGCCTCATAGTGGTCGTCTTTCAGGACGGCCTTCTCTCCGAGGCACTGAATTTCTCACCTCAACCGCTAGATCTCATGGTCCCTCCACTGGTATTCGGCATCGCCTTCGGCCTTTCCATGGATTATGAGGTTCTGATGTTATCCAGAATACATGAGGCATGGAACGAGACCGGCGACAACACCCTAGCGGTAGCGACCGGCCTCCAAGCCTCTGGTAGCCTGATAACCGGCGCAGCAGCGATAATGATCGCTGTGTTCTCCGGCTTCATCTTCGCGGATGTCATGATCATCAAATCAATCGGCTTCGCATTAGCAGTAGCGGTATTCGTTGATGCAACCATAGTCCGTGCGATAGTAGTACCCTCTGCGATGCGTCTGATGGGCAAGGCGAATTGGTGGTCTCCGAGCTTCGGAAAGAGAATCTGAGGGCATCAATCTTCGTAGAAGTCGCGACAGACAAGATCGTATGAACTATGACGCGAATTAAAATCGGTGTCATGCCGACCAAGCGATATGAGGATGCTATCCGTAGCTATCCTCCTACTCTTCACAACATCAACTGTAGCAGCCGATACTTACACCATTTATGGGATAATCAAATACCCCAATAACACCGCTGTTCAGTACGAAGAAATCGAAGTACAATGCGAACCTCATGCGTACGATTGTGCAAAATTCTCAGGCGAAGGGGGCATGAGCGATTTCGGTGGCGGGTATCGGATAGAATTGCCAGTCGAGGATCAAGACGAGGGAATAAGCATCCTGCTGGTTGTAAAGGGGGAGACCTTCGAGCATCAGATATCACTCCAAAATCAAAATCAAGGCGAGTCAGACTATAGCACAATGCTCAACATAACATTAGACCAGGAACCGCCAATATCGCCACTATCCACAGGTTTGCTTTGCGGTACACTGTTTTTCATTCTAGTTTTTGCAAATGTGTTGGTGAAAACTGGGAGGCAACTCATGACACCCGAGGGCCGGCAGAGATTCCAAGGGCGCTCTCCCATGCCTATTACAACATGCCCAATTTGTGACGGCAAGATTCGCAGGCATCTGCTGGTCAGGCACCTAATCGTTGAACACGGGATCCCCCCAGACAAGGCAGGTGCAATGGCAGGCTTGCAATTTTCTGATGAGCGACAAGATTTAGACACATGACCGTATACGCTGACGCTAATCAATAGAAAGCCTATTTCAGTTGATTGCGCGACACAAATGCATGTCCCTGCCTCGGCGTGCTATGGATGAGATGGGACTCGCTGTTTGCTGTTTGATGTGTAATGCACCCGATGAATCAGGCACAACGCGTTGCAAAGGATGCATCGAAAGACACTCCGCTGCGAGAAAAGCACTTTTCACCGAGAGGGCGTCAAGTCCTATTCAGCAACTCGCAAGAAAACTGGCTTCTATGATCCGGAATCCCGGAGACCACCTAGCAGACCTGGTCAACGGCCCATATATGGCCCTGTATCACGAGGCTCTTCTCAAGCACCAAGGAACATCACAAGCAGAGACCATAGAGGACGTGGAGAAACTCTTCGAAGAGGCAAGGTCGAAGAGAAAGCCATCTCCCATAAGGGACATAGCGAATCAGAATCCTTGGGCAGATCGGAATCCGAATCGCGACGAGATAGAAAAGGCGCTTGAAACACTAGCCATTTCGAAGAGGACTCCCGAGTGGTGGGATGAACTCAGCGACGACATCGAAACCATCGACGAGAGCGGCCAAGAATGAAATCAGCATTGTTCAGAATCACGATACAATGATTTGAAACAAGACAACATAGAGTGAGAGTGCATGTCCGAGGACAGAGACCCGCGAGCTTGGTGGTTCGATGACGATCCGATAGGCCAATTGCAAAGGAACAATTCTCACCAGTCTGCGAGGGATGACGGCGCTTGGAGGAAACCACGAGGGGTCAGAGTCATTCAGGCTTCTAGGACCGGGACTCCATTCAGTCGGATATTCGGTTCCGAACCCGTGCCATTCATCAGCACAGTTCCTAAGAGTAGCTCAATTTGGCATTTTTCAAATAAAGAGATATCAGATCTAACACTCGCAACAATCGCTTTCACCATTGCTCTGGGTTTCTTCTTCACAGACGGGTTATTCGGGGCATTAGAGAACCCACCGGCATTTATGATAGGCGCAATAAGATCACTGCTCACAATCGCACCGGCATTCATCCTTCATGAGATAGCACACAAGATAATGGCGAAGAGATATGGGTGTTGGGCTGAATTCCGTGCTGATCCGTCTGGTCTGAGATTCGGAGTCATTTTCTCAGCCATAACTGGCTGGGTCTTCATGGCTCCCGGCGCAGTTATGGTGCTGGGTCGAACAACAGTCTCACAGTTCGGAAGAATTGCCTTAGCGGGGCCGGTTACGAATATCGTGCTCTGGTCCATCGGGGCAATAGCAGTTCTAGCAGGTTATGTCACAGGACTTGAGTCGAACATCACAAACGCGCTTCTTGAGACATGGATATGGGGAAACGGAGTACTTGCTCTGTTTAACATGATACCACTCGGACCCTTGGACGGGAAGAAGATTAAGACTTGGTCTGACACCGTGTTCTGGATATGGCTCACCATTGCCGCTGGTACGGTGTACGCGAACATCAAGATACTCGGACCGATACTCGGACCGATGACTTGAATCAAAGAAGAGCGTTGTAAATTGGCGACTCATCGCAGTGGAAGAATGTCAGCATCGCCCACCACGTGATCATGTCCAAGCTATTCACGACGTTCGCGACCCCTGTATTCTCATCTCCGTAGTCTTTCCCGATCGTATCCATCCAATCCTCCATCTCCTCCAGGGTGTCGCACACCTGATGATAGCACCAGTAACCATCCACCAACCCCCCGAAACCCACGGTGACGGTGCCGAGGTTGTCCTGGAAGCTGGCATGGTCGCTCCTCGCTGTAGTGTCCTCGTACACTATTACCTCCGGCCTATCCATGTCCAACCACACGTCCGTCTTCCAGGTGTCTGCGGAATAGTTGATCCCGACGAGGGTCCCCATCTGCTTTTCGAGACCCAGAGCATCGGCCCCAATCCAATTCGAGATGCCGACCATCTCCGGCTGATCGATGCTATCGTGATTCGGCCCGGGCCCGATGTACACCCTCAACGGCCACACCTCGCTGTCCTTGGGATACCCATCCTCATCAATCTGGGGATCGGGATCTCCATGCGGCGCTCCCCCTCCGCCCGGCCAGTTCACTCCAGCCATGTCGAGATTGATGTAGTTCATCACCGTGACTTGGGGGTTGTCCTCCTTGACGTGGTATTCAGTCCAGTAATCAGACCCTCTCTTCCCTCCCTCTTCGCCAGACCACAGACAGAAAACCATGGTCCTCCTGGTTTCAAAGTCAGCAAGCGCTCTCGCCGTCTCCATGACCATCGCCGTGCCGGCAGAGTTGTCATACGCACCGGCTCTTGTTCCGTAGGTCCTGAATCCGACTACATGGGGGTCGAGAAGGACCGCATTCGCTGGGGGGGCGACATCGAAGTGCGCTCCGAAGACCATCCACTCATCAGGATGCAAGGAGCCCCATTTGTACGCGCATATGTTGTACGCTTCCGGGTTCTGCACGTTCATGATGTCGGTGTATTCGTAGCGATGAGCAATGACCTCGAGGCCGAACCCTTCGAGCTCTCCTATGATGTACAGAGCAGCATCCTCGTAAGCCGGATTTCCCTGGCCTGCCCATCTGTCAAAATAACCGGCTTTGCCATCGACCGGATCCAAAGTGTCGGTAGGGTCTGAAATTTCGAATAGCCTCTCATACACTATTCTACCATGTAGCATTCCGGTGGAATGTCCCCCTCCTTCTTCAGAGGATATGGAAGATTCCCTGATTGATGGGATGAACTTCACTTCGACCGAACCGGGCATCACCGCAGGTTGAATTTCTAATGTGTCGAAGGTAGTGTTGTCAGCCGGGACTCTGATGGCGCCGGAATCATCCGAGCCTTCATGCCCCCCACGTGCCAACCATGTAGACCACGACTCCGACTCGCTTCTTATCGGCCAATGGACTCTCCCATATTCTCCGAGTAGTAGATAAATTCCGTCAGAGCGAGGGGGAACGAGCACATCGAGATCGACCGTACCCCCTTTATCGATATCGATAACAGTGGAATTCTGAACGAAGCCAGACTCGGGATCTAGCAACAGATACGGCACATACACCGACATCCTGACCGAGGATCGAAACTCTACGGTTTGGAAAAACCCTGAGGCGAGAACATCCACACCAACAGACAGATCCGATGAATCGACAACATCGTCATCACCACCGAAGCACCCGCTTGCCGAAGCTGATGCCATCATCAGGACCATCGATAACGCCACTCGCCAATCACGGCCCACGCCATCGAGAGAGACTCATACCGTTCAAACATGCCGTAAACCGGTGAAGACCGACAGACAGGTGAGCGAGCCGTCCGCTTGCTTGATTGGCTCCATATCGATTGAGGTGATGGAGAACCCTGAGTCAAGAAGCCTCCTCCTGGTCTCAGGGTAGCCGGCAGCGATGATCACTCTGTCATTAGGATATCCCAGTGTGTTTGCTGCATAGGCTTCATCCGGAGGTACGGGGATCAACTCATCCACATAGGGGCGCAGCGACTCAGGCCGAAGATCCCTTTCGGAATATAGTAGGGTGCCTGTTCTCGGAGAGGAGCACACCGTGGTGAGATGCAGAGTTGAAGAGGGAACATCTAGCACATCCACATTGAAGTCTAATGCTTTCATACGGCTCGTCAGCGCCTCTATGCCCGCAACGTTCGTCCGAGTTGACTTCCCAATGAGAAAAGTATCATCCAGGAACACGACGTCACCGCCATCCACACGACCATCGCCCTCCAGTCGAACGATCTCCATGGACTTAGAGAGATGTTCTGCGATGCTGTCAACCTCACCTGAACGGCTCGGATGGCCAGGTGCAAGAATTATTGCCGTGTCCCCTAAGATCACAGCAGCGTCCTCGACGAAGCAGCAATCAGGGTAACCGGACAACTCCGGGAGAACCTCAACCTCAGTCCCATGGGCACGGAGCGCTGCGATATACGCTGAGTGAGCCCCTCTGGCAGCAGCCACGTCAGGAGTACTAGTTCCAAAGTACGCGGAAAGGGCTTTGTCGTAATCGCTGGATATCTCTCTAACGATTGCAGAGGGTTTTGTTCGATTGAAGGTCCCGCCCATCCCTATCATCATGCCCTCACGACGTCTTGTGTTAACTGTTCGGAATTAGAAAACCCTTGATGCCAACATAATTGTGCAACTTCCTTATCGTGAAGTCGTGAAGTGCATCCCACTCATCGTTGTCATCATGATGATTTCTGTTTCTGCCACAGGTTGTATTTACACGAATGATACAGATGAATCAAACAACGTCGAAGAGAAAACCACCACTCGTATATTCGTTACTGGGCCGGATGGTAGACCACTCGATATTCCGCCAATAGCCGCGGATTTCGTGTTCAGCGATGTTGGAGAAGATGGGGCTGAGCCCAGTATAGGAATCACCTCCAGTGGGTGTATCTTCTTCATAGCATTCGAGAAGGTGATGAGATCTTGTGACTATGGGCAGTCATGGGAAGAAGTCACTGGCCCGGAGTGCGCATTTCAGACAAATGATCCATACGGTTGGGTCGACCCGGTCACGGATCGAATCTTCAACGTTCAAATGCAGGGTTTGGAAACATCATGGATATGTTGGAGCGATGATGATGGGGAGAGTTGGCTCGGAAACCCTCACGACTCAGGGACCACCCCTCTTAACGACCACATAAAATTGGCCACAGGCCCTTGGACAAGTAACGGGTATGGGATAGGCGGGTCAATTTCGCAGACATTCTACGATCAGGCCGTCTATTATTGCTATAACAAGGGAGTGGGGATTTTCTGCTTCACGAGCTTTGACGGAGGGGCCACTTTTGAAGCTGGAGGACAGATTTTCGGCCTAGCAACCTCAAATGGCGGCCTCCATGGGGCAATAACCAGCGCTCCAGATGGAACTGTGTACGTCACCCCGAGGGTTGAGACCCCCACTGTGATCGTTTCAAAGGATAATGGATTGAATTGGGACGAGTACACCATGGGTGAAGACGTTGGAACACCATATCCGCGAAAGAACTCGGAGATCGCGACAGACACTTTGTCGAATGCATATCACCTTTGGACCGGGGCAGATGAAGGAGTCTACATGTCTAGAAGCGTGGATTCTGGTGAGACCTGGGAGCAGACTAGTATCAGGGTCAGCCCTTTGGAAGTGATTTCGACTACATTCCCCCAGGTCGATGCTGGAGATCCGGGTAGGATTGCCATTACATATCTGGGGAGCGAAAACTCCAGTGAGTTGGGGGAGCCCGACATAGATGGAGAAAATTGGACTGGAAACGCCCATTACGCCACCACGAACGTCAGCTACCACCTCTACATCACAATCAGTTTGAACGCCTTGGACCCAACGCCTGTCTTCCATACCTTCAGGGTGACAGACGATCCAGTGCAGATTGGTAGCATCTGCCTCAACAGCGGAGATTGCCGGGATATAGGGGGCTCCAATAGGAACCTGCTCGATTTCAACGACCTTCATATCGATAGGGATGGGAGGGTCTTCGTAGCATTCGCAGATGGATGTACTAATTCATGTGCTTCAGATTCAAACTCAACAGCCGAGGACTCCAGAAGCAGGAGAGGTTCGATGTACTATTTGGGGTCCGGACCCAGCCTGTATGAGGCAGTAGGCATGATGGAAATGCCATCCAACTGAAGATAGAATGAGAGAATCCGTACAGTATCTATCATGAACCCACCAGTCCGGGGACCACCATGGATAACCTGATCGAATCAACATCCGAGGAAGGAGATCGAATTAGCCCCACCCTCCAAGACGGGATCAAGAACTATCTGATCGATATCGACGGGACCGTAGGCGAGGACATCCCCAATGAAGAGCCTGAGCGAATGGTCACCGCCGAAGCATTCCCAGATGCGATTAGGACGATCAACGCGTGGTATGACGCCGGTCATAGGATATGCTTCTTCACAGCCAGGACAGAACTCCACAGGGAGATAACCGAGACGTGGCTCAATGAGAAGGGATTCAGGTACCATACGCTTCTGATGGGCAAGCCCCGTGGAGGCAACTACCACTGGATCGACAATCACGTGGTCCGAGCGACCCGCTATACCGACAGATTCACCGACATGGTCACCAAGAAAGTCGAGATTCAAGTCTTTGAGGAATAAAGCCGCCAAACCCCTCATTACCTTTAGCACGAATCGTCCTCTATGGGAAAGAGGAGCTGTGCCGCCCCCTCTTGTACTGCCATAGAGTTCAGAGAGACCGGATACTGCCATCGCCATCAAGACCTGGCTGAGTTTGGAGAACTCATCAAAAATGACGCCCCCCCGAGCCCCATCATAATTTCTACGGGGTTAAGCGAACAATCACGAAACCTCACAAAATTCGGCTTCTTCTTCCTCTTCATCGGCCTCATTTCGATATTTCTCGGAAGTATCGACTGGGTTTGTTGCGGGACGCTCATCTTCATAATTGGAGCCACGATGGTAGGCTTTGACGTGCTATCGAATATCCTCCGTCCGGGCCCCAGAGCAGGACACCTTACAATTCAACGAAGATCAGTCCAGCCCGCCGACCATCTGAGCTGACCAAACGCCCAACGCATATGCCGCGATAGTCGCTATAACCCCTGCAACGAGGGACACCTCGAAGGCCCAACCCCTCCTGATCATTATTGGAAGGACGATGAAAAGCGCCAGCGATGGGACGACCAGCCACAGGATGGACTCAGCGAAGTCAGCGACCTGAGACGCGTCTCGGGTATCGTGGTAGAGCGCTGACATCGCTAGGATGCTGGTCAGCGGCAAAGAGACGACCAGCGCCCCGAAGACCGCGGACTTCTTCGCGATCTCACTCGCCGCTACGACTATGCTTCCAGCTAGTAGGCCCTTGCCGATCAGTTGTGCTACGGACATGTCGGGGCCATGCCCCCCCGTGTCCGTGAACCTATCGCCTTCTCAGGCGTCTCTCTCCCGACCGGCGAGAGCAGCTCCCAGCAGGCCGATAACGCCCAGGAACGCCCCGAATCCAGGCAGCTCCTGCCCAATTAGGGCCGAGTCCGCCGAGTACTCCTCGGCCCACGTGTCATAGGGCTGAATCGCATACTCGCCAACGGGACCGCTCACGATCGAGATGTCTCCGCTCGAGACCATGCCATCCCCGTCGCTGTCCACGTAGTCGACCAAGACGCCGTCGATCTCCCCGCCGCTCAGCGGGAAGGCCATGACGACCGTACACCCGTCCCAGATCGGGTCTGAATCATCTTCCATGTCATCCTCGGAGTCCACGTCGCCTTCATCGCAGTCCAGCATCCTGAGCTCGAAGTCGGCTATCGGCGCGTTGGCCACCTGATCCACAACGTGCGCGTGCATGACCATCGGGAAGTCGTAATCCTCCCAGCTGTCCTCGCAGTCGTAGTGGACGACCCCGTGCTCATCTTCCCAGATGCAGATCTCCTCATCATCCTCATGCTGCGGCTCTATGTCGATGTAATCATCTAACATTCCGTTTGTATTGTCGTAAAGGCAACTCACTTCATCATCGCCGTCTTCCACATTCTCAAGCAAACCATCAGATCCGGCGCAGTCTCCAAATTCTTCCAATATCATGCGTAGTTCGAAACCATCATGATTCCCAATCCAATCATCGTCTCCACCCATTTCCCATACTAAATCACCGTCTTCACCTATGAAATGGACCCCTTCCCGGGCACCCATCCCGCTAGAATGACAGAACATGTAATCTCCGATTTCGTAATCACACGTGATTCCCGAATCGACGATATTGATTTCATAGATTAGGCCCGTTTTCGCAAAACCAGACTCGTATTCGATTTCGTACATTATGCCATCATCGAAGCCCATACCCATCATATACCCTGATGAGCATTCGATACTGCCTTCCCTCCATGAGTAGCAGATTCCGGAATCATGATGCATCATATCTCCACTACCCTCCTCGAAGAAAGGCATGATGTCGTCAACAGAGAATGTGACTTCGAATTCTACCCAGTCTCCATCTGAAATTCCAGATGGGGGGTCGCTGTAAAGGTGGGTCACCGTGCTGTTTGCACTGTAGGTCACCAGGCTACCCATTTGGTTGAAGTCAATGAAAGTGTAGTCTTGCTCGACGGTGTAGTCGTAGTTGTATGTGCCCCATGTGTCTCCTTCACGGTCCCAGTAGAACGAGATGTCGATTCCCGCTTCTGACTCTCCGCTGTCATCAGCGACTGTACTCTCGAGAAGGTCCAGGAGGTCAGCAGAAGTGAGGTGGAGATCACCCACCTCGGTCATTGCTGTGAAGAACTCCTCGAAGGATAGCAGCGCGTCCGAATCCTCATCTGCCCACTGCAAAATGTCATTGACAATTTCACCTTCTTCTTCCTCTTCCGAGTCTCCGAATGCCTCATCCGATCCATCTTCGCAGTCTTCCCATCCGTCCATGACGGACCAGGCGTGAACGAGCCCCCCGTCGTCGCAGACCATCATGGGCTCTACCTCGACGAAGATCGGGGTCGCTGTCCTGTCCAGGGTGTAGTCTATCTCGGGTATTGACACCATTTCGCTCGTGAGGTATGAGAAGGTCATACCCATGACGGACTCCCCGTCGTCCATCTCCATCTCGTAGGAGTGGAAAGTGCCGTCCCCATGGAGGCGTATGGACATCATAGTAAGGCCATTCTCGTCCATGGTCTGCATGACCATCGTCTGAATCCCGGTTTCCTCCTCCAGCGTTATCGACACGCCCGAGTCCTCGGGCATCATATCCTCTATGAGGTAATCCTCGTCACCGCACATCTCGTCGATGTCGAAATTATTCTCCAGATAGTTGTCAAAGTCAGAGAACTCGTCCTCGTCAAGCATTTCATTGTCATCGTAGTCGAAATCGTAAAAGACAGGTTCAACATTGTCGATTATGCAATCGATCATCTCAACGGGTATCGAGGGCTCGCCCCTCACGGCAGCTTCGATTTCCCCTATTTCCACGAAGCCATCTCCGTTCTGGTCCATCCATTCGAAGTCGTCTTCTTCATGTAACTCGTCTTCTTTTTCCTGGGAGTACACCCATTCATATCCCATCTCATAGCACTCCTGCTCCATTCTCGCCTCATCATCGTCTGAATCCCATGAATCGACCTCTTCGCCAGCATCACCATCGTAGCAGTAAGGATCGAAGTCCTCCCAGTCAGGCTCCTCATCGTCGCGGTGATCATCCTCATCGTCGTCATGATCGTCACCCGGCAATCCGCCAGACATGAGCAAGTCCTCCATAGCCATCATGCCCGTCATGCCAAACGAGGCGGCTCTGACGGCCTCCTCCAGATCGGGGGACATGTCTCTGCTGATCGAGCTGGTTGTGCCGGATTCCCCGACCTCAGAGGCCATTGGGCCCCCGATGCTCGTTGTTACCATGATGTCAGTGCCGCTCCACACCATCTCGCTGTCGATGCTAATCATGTCCATGTATGATATCATGGACCTGTTGTACATCGACTGCGACTCCAGGTCGACCATAATCACAGACAGCATCTCCATTGACACGCTCATCCCCGAATTGGGGTCGTAACCGCTCATCGACATGCTGTATTCGACTCCTGAGACCCCGCTATCCGAATCAAGCAGGTAGCTCGAGGGATCGGCTGCCATGGCATCCCCCATAGCGGCCATGAATCTGGCCTCGTTCTCTAGGAAAAGGCACAGGTCATCCGAGCCGGTCGTGGCGTCCGGATTGAAGTTCTCGGCGTTCTCGTCCGAGCAGCCGATTATCTCGGTGAGGTCATCCAAACCTTCGAGGCAACCGGCCATGGAAGAGACGATCATCAAGAAAGCAGTTGATAGAGCAGTCACACTACGCATGCACCTTCCAACCCCCCAAACCAATTAAAATCATGGCCGGCTTGTACGATTATCATCAAGACACGGAGAATTTAGTGGTGCAGAGGACAGGATTCGAACCTGCGAAGCACTACGCACTGGGACCTCATCCCAGCCCCTTTGACCACTCGGGTACCTCTGCTCGGAGTGAAGGGGGCATTAACTTCGTATATCACGATGGCGAATCAGGCATCTACGATCCGGATCCAGTCGCCGGTCTCTACAAGTCCGGGTTCAATCACCCTCGCATACCACCTAGACCAACCTGGATTCTTCTTCTGAGATATTCTCGAGAAATCGCCTTTAGTAAACGAATTTTTGATGGTCTTACATGGTGTAGCCGGCCCAGTAATCTCAATCAATGCATCTCCAACATTCAACTGAGAACCCAGATGAATAAGGTTCCAATCTAAACCAGATATTGTCAGATTCTCCCCAACCGAACCGGTCTCAATTGGATGCCCTTCAGCCCTCAACTCTTCGATTACCTCGCTAGAAAAGATGCAAACTGCACGATTCGGGCCGCCATGGTGCTTCAGATCGTTCTGACGATCACCCTCAACTCCACTCTTGCGAAGGAAAGCAGAATCAACAGGATACTTGGGCACCCCGCCGTCAGGGCTAACATTGATCGATACAATGGACCCGCTCATACAACTTCCCGTGGCTCTAGCTCGATAATGAGATTGCCTATCAGCAAGGCGCCTGCGCCGATGAACAACCACATCGTGGGATCCCCTTCCAACCCAAGTAACAAACTCACAACAGCAGCCCACACGGGCTCAAACGCGTAGACGAGCGCAGCGCGAACGGGGCTTATCTCCTTCTGATATCGCATCAGAGCAGCCAGCGCCACAAATGAACCGAAGAAGCCGCAAAGGGCGAGCGGAATGACATATTCTGCGCTTCGCATCAACTCGACAGCATCTGAAAACCATCCTTCAGCCCCATACCCCAATGGATCGAGCACTAGAATGGCAAATGCCAACACCATGACTGTAACCATCATCGTACCCGTAGATTGAATGGGGTCAACCAACCTGGTTACCCTATCAGTGACTATGATGTGCGCTGCGAATAGGAACCCGCTGACCACAGTGAGCCACTCACCGATCCCGAACTCGACCCTCGGTGGCCCTGAAATCCATCCCGCGCCGAAGGTCGCTAGAAGTACCCCGAAAATCATGAACGATGTTACCCGCTGCCTGCCAAGGGCGACACCCATTATGGCTGTGAAAACGACGTACAGGCTAGTGAGGAAAGCCGAGACGGCCGGCGTCACGTCAGTCAATCCAAACATCTGAATGAGAAACCCAAGAATGAGAATAAGACCGAGGGAGAAACCACCTTTCCAGACTTCTGGATCACTGAACCCGGATCGCGATGCACGCAGAATGACCAGGGTGCCAATCGTCCCAATCAGGAACCGAAATGCAACGAAATGCATCGCTACCCACCGACCATCAACATCAGGAAGAATCACTTCGGCAGATGTCAGCGCCTGCTTCATCCAGATGAACGTCATGCCCCAGATGAAAGCGACACAGAACAGAATGCCCGTGGCGCGATACCGTGACTTCATCGATTATGCGAGGCGGGGCCATCAGATATACTGCGCTGACCATAACCAGTCGAGACGCTCAAGAACAATACCCGACCCGCAGGGACATGGTGAATGTGGCTGACCCCCTCATGGGTGAAGCCTACGATACTCTCGTGCGCGCCTTTGGCGCAAACGTCGCATGGGTCTTGGGGCACTTGGCGATCCTAGCCGTGCTTGCGACACTGATTTCAGTCATGCGAAATTGGTCTAAGATATCCGAAGGAGCACAGCTCAGCAGGAGCCACGCACTCGATGCCTTCGCAATCGTTCTATTCACAGCGATCCAGACTCATTACTTTTCCACCACCCTCGCATGGCCCCTTTCACAAGCCGCTCTGATAGCCGCATCAAGCACGCTATCCTTGCGCTGGTGCGTCAATGTGCTGAACTGAAACCATCCCAACGGTCAAAACAGCCCACTATGGCATACCTGCATGGCTGCCTTCGGCGATCACCCGCCTCTCCCGGAATCGTTGGAGACAATACTGTCCGATGAAACCACCTCAACTGTGTTCCTGAAAGCAGATTGCCTGCCTCGTGCTAAGAGGGGGCACATCAGCGAACTACGCCTAGATACCATCGATGACAAGCCATGGACTAAGATGGAGGTAAGTGACCTTTCAAAGGAGCTAGCAACCGTTGTAGATCAGCATCCGGACCGCTCCGATTGTTTCGTAGAGATCGAGAGGGAAGGCTGCCGAATCCTCCAGATCGGTGATCTCAGGGTCACATGTGCATGGCCCCCATTCTCAGATGCATGGGAGATTACGGTGGTACGTCCAGTTGCGTATCTTTCTCTTTCAGACTATGAAATCGAGCCGGAATTGAGAAGAAGGCTCTCGGATCATCACCGGGGAGTATTCGTTGTCGGTAAGCCAGGCTCCGGAAAGACGACTTTCGCTCAGGCCATTGCAGCCTACCTGGACGATGAGGTAGGAGCCATGGTCAAGACCATGGAGGCTCCAAGAGATCTCCAATTGCCAGACAGAATAACCCAATACGCACCACTTGAAGGAGACCTCGAGAAAACCGCAGAAGTGATATTTCTCGTCCGCCCTGATTTCGTCATATTCGACGAAGTTAGACGATCCAGGGACTTTGAGATATTCGGAGACGTCAGGTTGGCTGGAGTGGGCCTCTTAGGAGTGACACATGCAAATAGTGCGCTCGAAGCAATACAAAGACTCGTGGGTAAAGTGGAACTCGGGCTCATATCACAGGTGCTCGATACAGTCATACACATCGAGAAGGGAAAGGTGCATGAGATATTGGAGCTTAAGATGGTCGTCAGAGCACCCACTGGGATGGAGTCTGATTTATCTCGTCCTGTCATCGAGATACGTCGATTCCCAAGCGGCGAACTCACTCATGAGATGTTTGCGTTCGGGAGCGAAATCGCAGTCGTGCCTGTCGGCGGAGAAGACGGTCGAAGCAGTCCAGCTATGGCGATGGCGGGAGACGAACTCAAGCGACAAGTCATACGCATCACAGGAATCTCCGTCGCCTTTGCGAAATTCATGACCGACGCATCTGCAGAAATCTACGTCGATGAGTCAGCTGTTGGGGCGGTTGTCGGCCCAGGCGGTCAAAACATAAGACGAATCGAGCAGCAACTCGGAGTCAAATTAGATGTCAAGTCAGTTCGTGAACTTCCCAGAAACCAGAGAAAGAGACTCAATTCAAGACACGATGATATCCAAGATATGAGCGAGTGGAAGACCCGTTCAGGGCGAGAGTGGCGAGGCGGCGACCAGGGCGGAAGCCGGAAAGGCAATCGAAGAAAAGGCCGAGGAGGTCGTCGTTAGCCCCTCGTAGGGTTATTGATGCAGGAATTCCTGCAGGTATCGTGACCGAGTCAGGCCCAGCAGCCCCAGTGCGCATCGTCAAAGACCAGACGAGGATCACTAATGGTACAGAAGTACAAGAGAAGATGATAGCGGCAGCGAGGGTATTTTCGGATATCCTCCGCCCCACCTTTGGCCCACGGGGCCTCGATAAGATGCTTTACAAAACAGACGGGAGCATGGCCGTTACAAACGATGGAGCCAGAATCGTAGCAGAGCTTCTAGTCAAACACCCAGCAGCGAGAATGATGGTTTCAATGGGCAAGACACAGGAAGAAATGAGTGGAGACGGAGTAACGGCAACGATGCTAATTTGCGGGGCACTTCTCGAAGAGGCAACACGACTACTCTCAAGAGGCCTACACCCGCTTACTGTGGTAGATGGATACCGAAAATCACTTGCTATTTCCTCATCTGTTGTAAACGCAAGATCGCGGGATGTAAGCGACGGGGACCTTTCCAAGATAGCAACTACGTCCATGACTGGAAAAAGCGTAGACGCACCACATTTCTCACCAATCCTGTCCGAAGCCTTTCGTATCTTACGACCAAACGTCCCTGAAGTGTCCACCGAGAATTTTGGAATGCATAAAACAGGACAAGGAAGCCAACGAGACTCAAGGCTCGTTCAAGGACTCGTTCTGAGGCGAAGGGTCCCTTCAGAGAACGCCCCAAATAATCTGAAAGAAGCACCGGTAGCAGTGATCAGAGGGGATTTAAAAATACGAAAAATGACGCGGCTGGCAGAGATAAAAATCACCGACTCCGAGCAACTCGACTCCTTTATCGCTGAAGAGCAGAATAGAAAAGAGAAGATCGTCCAATCCATATCTCAAAGCGGCGCAAGACTCGTTTTATGCGGTGGAGAAGTGGATAGAGATATCCTACACAGCCTTACCAATTCTGAAATTTTAGTGATATCCGAACTCGACTCATCTGAAATAGAGCAGGCAGCCCTCGCTACTAATGCAAGGGTAATTGATGGAGTAATGGACATTGATACAGAAATGCTCGGCCAGTGCGGCTCAGTCGAATGGATTCGCAAACCAGCATCCGACCAGGTGGAGGACATCGTCACCATCGATGGATGCCCACTTGCAAAACTGGTCACCATATCAGTTAGTGGAACCTCAGACACCGCATCAGAGGAAACCATTCGCTGCTTACACGACGCGATACGATCGATCTCGGCCTGCGAGACGGACCCCCGCGTTGTGGTTGGTGCAGGCTCTATACACGCAAGAATCGCTCATGGGGTTAGATCTGCCAGTTTGAGCGAACCCGGGAGAGAACGCCTAGCTATGGACGCATTTGCACGTGCAATGGAATGCATCCCTTTTGCCCTCGCATCGAACGCAGGTGCTGAGGGCCTTGACACCGTTCTCGAGATCAGAACGAAGTCAAGAGATGAGGTCAAGCGAGAATACGGGGTGACTGAACAAGGAGAGGTGAAGGAAATAGAAGATGTCTTACACCCCTCTTCAGCGATTCTCTCTAGCATAGAGGCCGCTCTTGAGACTGCTGTGGGGATGCTTAGAATAGATCAAGTTGTGAGTGCTCGGGGTGATTGAGTCTTCCCTAATGGTCATTGACCTGTTCACCCGGGAATGAACATGACGAGTCGCAGGGCGCTCATCAGCGTCTATCACAAAGAAGGAATAGCCGAATTCGCGCGGGACCTAGTAGACCTAGGTTGGATTCTACTTTCCACCGGAGGTACGGCTCGTTTGCTGAGGGAAGCGGGACTCGAAGTGAAGGATGTTTCAGAGGCAACAGGACACCCGGAGTGCTTCGATGGCAGAGTCAAGACTCTACATCCCGCAGTGCACTCTGGCTTACTCGCCAGAAGAAACAACTCTGACGACATGGAAACCCTCGAAAGCCTCGGATACGCGCCAATCGACCTTGTATGCGTTAATTTGTACCCTTTTGAGGCGACTGCATCACGCAATCCCCCAGTAACTGATTCAGAATTGATAGAAATGATCGACATCGGCGGACCCACCATGATTAGATCGGCAGCCAAAAACCATCAAGATGTCTTGGTGGTTACGTCCTCAGAGCAATATCCAGAAGTTATAGAATCGCTTTCTTCAACTGGGGGAGACCCTACAAAAATAACCCACTCATTACGAAGCAGACTCGCTCTTCGAGCATTCCAAAGAACAGCTGCTTACGATGCAGCCGTCTCATCGGAATTAGATAATCGAATCATGGGTGAAGAGGTGCCCACGAGAGTGCACATCTCCACTGATGAAGGTACTAGTTTACGATACGGTGAGAACCCACATCAGCCCGCTGCATTTTACCCTAATGCAGGAGAAAAAACAGGCCTATCTGCAGCATTGCAGCACGGAGGAAAACCCCTGTCATACAACAACTATCTGGATTTGGACGGAGCATTGAGGCTCGCCAGATCACTCATCGCATCTGGTTTTGAAAATGATCATGGGTGTGTTGTCATCAAACACACCAACCCATGTGGCGCATCAGTCGACAAGACTCAGGAAGGAGCTTGGACGAACGCTTTGGAAAGCGATCCGGAAAGCGCATTTGGGTGCGTGATAGCCTTCACAAAGCCAGTTCAAAAGAAAACAGCGGAGGCCATCGGCAATCACTTCTTCGAGTGTATGATAGCGCCTGGATATGAGCCCGGCGCTCTCGAGATACTCTCTCAGAAAAAGAATAGGAGAATGCTCACACTCCCATCCATGAAGCCTCGTGAAAACACCATGGGCTTACGACAATTAGATGGAGGATGGCTGGCGCAGGTTCAAGGTCCAACGCACATACAATGGGATTCGGTACAGTGTGTCACTGACAGGGAACTCACTGAAACAGAAATGAATCTCGCAAAATTTGGAACAACGGTAATCTCCGAGGTCAAATCAAACGCAATACTACTCGTGTCTAGCACGACATCGGGCTTTGCAACGGTAGGTGTAGGTCCCGGTCAAACAAGCCGAGTAGAGGCAGTTAGGATTGCTGCTAGGAGAGCAGGAGACAGAGCAATGGGCTCCATGATGGTGTCTGACGCGTTTTTCCCGTTTCGAGACGGCGTGGATGCTGCAAGCGAAATCGGCGTCACTTCGATAATCCAGCCCGGCGGCTCCATGAGGGACTCTGATTCCATTGACGCTGCAAACGAACATGGCATCTCAATGATTTTTACACACAAGAGACTCTTTCTTCATTAGTGGTCTTATGGCATCCAAATCGCTCGATCAGCCAATCATTCTCCCAAGATCAAAGGCTGTGCTGCGAAATAGGAGTGTTCTAGCCGCACTCACAAATAAGCAAAGCCGAGAAGATGGAACACTCACTCAAGATGAGATAAAATGGCTCGAAAGGCGCGCAAAAGACGGTTTTGGCATCGTGACCACTGCCGCTGCGTTCATCCATCCCAGCGGCAAATCTTGGATCGGTGAATTGGGCGTACATAGCGATGACATGCTCCCCGGTCTAGAGAATTTATCCGAGAGAATAAGACTCCACGGAGCCGTGAGTCTCGTCCAGATTTTCCATGGAGGGATGAGGGCGCCGACAGATCTGACCGGGGAAGTCCCCATATCCAGCAGTGTGAATAAGACTGAACAATCATCAACAGGCTATTCGCGTTCTATGGAAGAGCAAGAGATTGAAGAAGCAATACAATGGTTTGCAAATGCTGCAGAAAGATGCTCAAATGCAGGTTTCGACGGCGTCGAGATACACGGCGCGCACGGATATCTAATCTCTCAATTTCTAGGCACCAAAACCAATCGAAGAGAAGATGACTGGGGAGGTTCGACGAAGAACAGATTCAGATTCCTAATTGAGATAGTACGAAGAATCAAAAAAATCGTTCCGTCCAATTTCATAATTGCAGTGAGAATATCTCCGACATACCCATCTTGCGGCATAACAATCGAAGACAGCCTCGATTTGTCTAGAGATTTAATCGCTGAAGGGATCGATATCCTCCACTTGTCTTGCTGGGATATAACAAAAAAGACCCATGATGGACCGGATGCAGTACCGATAACCGCTGAATTTTGTAGAAAAATAGGCGGCGAGATACCCATCCTTACTACTGGAGGGATATGGGATGAAGATGATGTTTCAGAGGCATTCTCCCAGGGTGCAGATATTTTGGGCGTTGGAAGAGCAGGTATAGCCCATCCCGACTGGCCCACAAGAGTGTACACCGACGACAATACACGCCCACCTTTCACCCGAAAGCAGCTTTCAGAAGCAGATCTGAGCCCCGTTTTCATAGACTACATGTGCCGTTGGGATGGATTCGTAGAGGATTGAGATCAAACGGTCACATCGAATCGTTCTGGATTGACTCCCATCGTCTCAATCGCCGATGCAACGGTCCCGCTGCCCATTATTCCGTCTTTCTCAAGGAGTGAAAGCGCCCCGATAACTATGCTATCTGCATCAATTTCGAAAAATTTTCTGAGCGCGGCCCGCGTATCGCTCCTACCATATCCATCTGTTCCAAGAACACAAAACGACCCTCCGACCCATCTCTGAATCATTTCTGGTACTGCAGCTATGTAGTCCGAGGCAGCGACGGTGGGGACGTCATCGCCGAAACACGAAACGACGTAAGGCTCAGTATCATCTGAAGGATTCAGCCTCTTCATTCGCTCTACTTCAATCCCTTCGCGGCGCAACTCGCCATACGATGTAACTGACCATATTTCCGTTCTAACTCCATATCCACGAAGTTTCTCAGAGGCCTCGACCACATTCTTGAGAATAGGCCCTGAACCCAACAGCCTCACCAGGGGCCCAGTTTCTTCTACAGGCTTCTTGATTACATACGCTCCCCGTATAATTCCATCATCGCAGCCTTCAGGCTTCTGGGGCTGGCTCTCATTATCGTTGTAGAGCATAACATAGTGGATCATATCCTTTTCATCCACCACCATTTCTCGAATCCCATATCGTATTATTGTGGCAAGCTCATACGCGTATGCAGGATCCCATGCACGGACCGAAGGCACAGTTGATGCCAGGAGAAGGCTGTGACCATCCTGATGCTGCAATCCCTCCCCATTCAATGTAGTCCGCCCCGCGGTTGCACCCATCAGAAACCCCCTTGCCCGAGCATCCGCAGCGGCCCAAACTTGATCGGCAACTCTTTGGAAACCAAACATCGAGTAGAATATGTAGAACGGAATCGATCCGACTCCGGAGTGCGCATACGAAGTGGCAGCGGCAGTCCAGGTGGCCATTGCACCAGCTTCAGAAATCCCTTCTTGCAAAATTTGACCAGATTCGGACTCCTTGTAATTCATGAGCATAGCATGGTCCACGGGAGTGTATTTTTGACCCCCGAGGGAGAAAATTCCGAATTCACTGAATAACGGATCCATCCCGAATGTACGCCCCTCATCCGGTATTACCGGAACCACTCGCTTCCCGATAACCGACTTCATCAGACTGCGTAACAATCGCACGAAAACCATCGTCGTCGACACCTTCTGCTTTTCCGGAGTACCCGAGTCGAATTCTGAGAATACCGAGGACTCCGGCATTTCCAGCCCCATTGGGGACGGACTGCGAGAGGGCAAGGGACCTCCTAGGGAAGAGCGCCTGTCGTTTGCATACGCCAAGGCCCGACTATCTGATGAGAGCCCAACAAACGGATCATGTTCCACCATATCATCAGAAATTTCTACCCCGAGATGATCACGATATGCCAAGAGCGACTCACGATCCATCTTTTTCTTTTGATGAGTTGAATTCCTTGCCAAGAAAGACTCGATGCCCCATCCCTTAACGGTGTGTGCAAGAATCACAGCAGGACGGTCTGATTTTTCAGCGGCACGATACGCTGCGAGCACCTTCCGCCGATCGTGCCCCCCTCTTCCAAGACTCGAAATCTCCTCATCGGAAAGAGAAGATCCGATCTTCTCCAACTCCGCGGATCCTGAGAAGAACTCAGATCTGAACTCTTGAGAGTCCAGCGTACTCATTCTTTGGAAATCTCCATCAGTTATATCTTCCAGACGCTCCAAGAGAACATTCCCATGTCTTCGAAGTAAACCGTCCCATGCTTCATTCCATAGGACTTTTATGACTTCCCAGCCGGCTCCTCTGTAGAGCCCTTCAAGCTCTTGAATGATCTTTGCATTACCTCGAACGGGCCCATCAAGCCGCTGTAGGTTGCAATTCACGACCACAATCAGGTTGTCCAGTCGTTCACGCCCTGCTACAGCAATCGAGGCGATTGATTCAGGCTCATCCATTTCTCCATCACCGAGGAAGGAAAAGACACGAGACTGCGAAGTATCCGCAAGGCCTCTGTTGTGTAGGTATTTCCAAAATTTCGCCTGCATTACCGCTGCAAGTGGCCCCAGGCCCATCGAGACTGTAGGGTATTCCCAGAAATCTGGCATTAATCTGGGATGGGGGTAGGAAGACAACCCTCCACCCCACGCCTCTTGTCTGAATTTCTTCAGCATCCCCCGATCGAGACGTCCTTCTAGGAAGGCCCTGGCATAAATTCCAGGACTACCATGCCCTTGAATGTAAATCGCATCGCCAATACCACCCTCCTTGCCTCGGAAAACATGATTGAATCCCACTTCATACAAAGTGGAGGATGAAGCATATGTGGAGATATGGCCCCCTATGCCGTCGACCCTCCTATTGGCATCAGAGACTATGGCAGCCGCATTCCATAGTACATGATTTTGAAACTCGATCTCGAGAGCCTCATCTCCTGGATACGACCCCTCACTTTCTCTTGGTATTGTATTCAGGTATGGAGTCCTAGAAATCGGCGAAATAGGGACTCCGAGATCAGATGCCTCGCCAAGAATTTCATGGAGCAGTATCCTTGCTCTTGATACTCCACTATTACCAGCCACATCACGAAGAGCTTCAAGCCATTCACCGGTTTCAACCGGATCAGTATCTGGAAGACGAGCCCTCCGCCCCATGTACTCCCCTCTATTTCCGAAATGGGGGGTACCTTTCAACCTCGCACCCGATCGAGAGCCTCCATATCTGGTGAAATTACTCTCCAACTTTAATCAGATGACAGTGATGCAAGGTCCTTAGTCCAGCCACTGTAATGGACGCGTCACCCTCTGGATCTCGGACTCCCCCCCAGTCCTGAAGCGCCCGATTGACAGTTGTGAGGCCTGCCTTGTTGTTCGGATCAACCTTGACTTCTATAACCATCTGAGAGACTTCACCAATCCATTTGAGAACAGCATCGATCGATCTTCTAGCAATCCCTTGGCGTTGATCCAGGCTTCTTACCCAGTATCCAAGATTCCAATCGCCTTTCTTCGAACGCGTTACTTTGTCAAAACCAATCAGGCCAACCAGCCTATTCGATCGAGGATCTATCATTATCCAATGGTGTAGCAACCCAGCTCTGCCCATCCTCTCCGCCTCCTCCAGAAAATCAGAGAGCTGACTCTCTACGTCTTTATCCGGATCAATCCATGGCATGGCCCGACTCACTTCAGGCCACGTTTCTAGAAACGCTTCAGTCAAATCTTCAAGATTCCTAAGTGCTGCTGGTCTGAGGACCAATCGCTCATCAACCCGTATTGAAACCGTCGGACGTCTGCGCATATCATACTCCAAGGCGATATCGGGCATCTGCTACAGCAGGATCCGATGGATGCATTTCCTCAGCACCTGCAATGATGCTTGGCACTTCGTCGCCCCTGCCTAGTGCCTGAAGAAGTCGACAAACAGGGAACAGAAGCCTCGTGCGCTCTCCTAGATGTGGGCCAGCCTCATCGAGCAGACCTCTCGCCTTGTTCATTCGCTTTTCCCGGGCTTCTTCCATTGCCTGTTTGAGTTTGATAGCTATATCCCTCTCTATCCATGGCATTTTTTGTGCCCATGGCCAATACGAGCTTTTTTCCAGAGTTTCAGGAGGCGTATCCAATACAGCATCAATTTCTGGCAGATTTGAAACATGCTCGTTATCCTCTTCGCCTTTTTCCGTGTTCAATGCACCCACATTCGGAATATCCGGTATTAATGGCGGCTGAGGTGGAAGAATATCAGTCCCTATTTCACTTGAACTAACCTCTCCGATATCTTCAGTTTCTTCTTCAGAACCACTCTCAATCGAGACCTCTTCCTCCTCATCATACGATTCTTCTTCCATGACATCGGTATCAATGGTAAGAAGGCGGTCAACAAGCGCTTTCTTGTTCCCTCGAGTAGGGGCACCCAGATTGGAGAGCATCGATCGCAATTCGGCGTTTGTGAGAGACAATAACTCATCTTCATCCATCGATGGTACGGGGTCTCCCCCGCCATCCTCAATTTCTTCTGATACGTCAAAAACAACATCTCCCTCGCTTGTGACTTCGAGAGATTCAGATACCATCGGCAGCTCCTCGTCTGGGACGGCCTCAACCATCGGCAGCTCCTCGTCTGGGACGGCCTCAACCATCGGCAGCTCCTCGTCTGGGACGGCCTCTGCTAGGGGGAAGTCCTCATCTGTGGCAGCCTCAACTGCAGGCAACTCTTCGTACCCTTCGGCACCATCCTGCAAATCCTCCCCTTTGACATGTGATTCAACATTGGACGGCAAGACGGTCTTCGCCTCATCCGGCATATCTTCGAACTGTGTGGCGAAACTTGGGGCCGTGGATAACTCGACTTGACCATCATCATCGTATTGTGAAACTTCAATGGTCACGTCATCCATTGTGAATGTTGATTGACTCCAGTCAACAGTGGGCCCCTCGCTAACTTCTTCCTCAGCCTCATCCATTAGCGCCGTGAAAAGATTGCTTGCTTGTCCTTGCACATTCTGATCGATTTGTTGATTTCCAGAACGTCCCAATTGGTAACCACACCGTTTGCATGTCATTTCTTCGGCATTGTTTGACTGTTGACAAAGTGGGCATTCAATCAGATTTTTTGAACGCTTACCCCATCCGAAAAACATGTCCAGCGGAACGAACCTGCATTGTTGTGGGTTTAACCTCTGTTCATCCTCGTTACCTTTTAGTGAGGTCTGACACAAACCAAACCTTCAGACATCTGAACCATGTCACAGGGCATGTGACACAAGACCACTCAAGCCCCATTTCCATACACAGCGGGGGATTTAGCCTCGCCCGAGAGGCAGTAGCTAAGCAGGAAAGGTCGGCATGGCCAATGCCCGAGGGAGTCATATTGGCAGGAGCATCGAGACGATCTGCCGCCCTAATTATCGACATGACTCTGCTGTCCGCGATACTCACTGTAGCCACAAGAGGAAGAATTGTGAACATCTGGAACTCTGATTTATTGTTTAGTACGAGCTTCCACTATTGGATTGTGATGGTTCTAATTCTGACCGGTTCTACGTGGCTATATTTTCGTCTGACAGGCGTGGTATTTTCAAGATCCCTCGGCCAAAGGATGTTCTCCCTGGCAATAGTGGCTGAAGATGGATCTGAAATGACGAGTGCCATGTGGGACAGAAGAAGTAGGGGGAAACTACTGTTCTTGATACCGCTATTCAACATATACCACGCGGCCTATGAGATACAGAGAATCCGGCAGAGACACACTCACCAGTCAAATTTAGATCGGAATATCGGATCAATAGTCGTAATCTCAAACTCACTCCCGCCGGCGCTTAGACGTCATTTGAGGTGATGATTTGCAAGATCAGGTTGATTGGATTCTCGCCGGAGGCCTGTGTGTTTACCCCACAACCACTCAACCCGCTCTAGGTTGCCTGCCATCGCCTGAAAACCTCGACTCACTGTTCAGTATCAAAAAAAGAAGCTCCGATAAACCAGTCTCAATCGGCGCCATCAGTTTAGAGCAGGTATCTGATTACGTCACGGTCCCAATTAATCTCGAATCGTTCCTGTCACATTTCGAAAGAGGCGCTATCACCGTTCTTCTACCTGCAAAAATAGAATTAGACTCGAGACTTGGTACTCAAGGAGTCGCAATCAGAATACTCGACCATCCAATGGCCCGAGAATTAGTACGGCAAACAGGCCCGCTATCAGCCACCAGCGCAAATACGACTGGAACAGACCCGGTCAAATCCTGCCGTGACGCCGCTTTGGAATTAGGCGGTCGCGATAATGGAATCAATTGGATTGATGCTGTCTGTCCGGGTGGTCTTCCCAGTACTTTGATATCATGGCCCCTACAGATTGGGCTGAATGCGTCTGGCGCACCTAGGATTCTGAGAGAAGGAATAGTCCCAATTAGAGAGGTAATGATTGCATGGAAGAATCTAATTTGAAATTCTGGAAAGACGCTGGTCACGTCGCACGAAGAACCATTGAGGGAATCAAAGGAGAGATCGTAGCCGGAAAATCATGGGACGATTTGATCGATTCAGCAGAGAGATTCATCCGACGTCATGGTGGCACACCAGCCTTTCCAGTCACTATCTCTGTGAATGATATTGCTGCCCACTACACTACCAATTCCATGCTTTCGAAACCTGAAGGCTTCGAGGGTGAGATGATTTTCGAGAAAGGAGATTTGGTAAAATTGGACGTAGGCGTTCACATCAAAGGCGCGCTGGCGGATAACGCACTGACCATCGAGGTCGGAGGCGGCGGTAAGCACACTGATCAGATCCGCGCTGCACGCGAAGCAAGAGACGCTTCCATCGAAGCTATGGTCCCAGGAGGTACATGGGCACAGGTAGGCGCAGCGGCAGAACAGGTCCACACGGATGCGGGCTTCCAGCCGATCACAAATCTATGTGGCCACCAACTAGAGCGCTGGAATCTGCATGCTGGAGTCTCCGTTCCTTCCTTCGATTGCGGAGAATCCAATCAGTCTTTCAAAGGCGGTCCGGAGGTTGATGCATTCTACGCCATTGAGCCATTCAACACAACTGGAAAAAGCGGCAAGATCGAAGACATACCCCCTGCCACGTCATCCAACATCCACCGAGTCACAGGTAACATAACCGTTCGTCGTGCAGTAGCAAAGAAGAAACTGAAACCGCTTGGCGCTACAATGGCTAGGTACATCGAAGAAAGATATTCCACACTTCCCTTTGCGGAGAGATGGGCCTACTCTCTCCTTGAGAAGCCCTTCCCAGGAGAAGAGCAAGAATCCATCAGAAGAAAGTGGAATGCGCTGATTAAGAAACTCACGAGCATTAGATTCTTGGAATCTTACTCAGCACTTAGGTGTGTAGATAGAGGCCCAGTAGCACAATTCGAACATACTGTATGGATGACTGAAAGCGGCCCAGAAGTACTCACAGTTGAGTGAGAATGCTCCCAACTCACCGCTATGGTCACTCACAAGGGTTATCAAGGCTTGAACCTCTTCGTCAATTCGTACAGGGAACTGAGGTTCTCGCTGAGTGCATCCCATCCCCTCGCTTGTGTCTCTGCCCTGTACACTTCAATAATCGGTGGCGGTAGCCTCTACAGTCCCCCTCAAAGTCACACCAATTACTGCCGTCAGAATCAGAATCATTCCAACCGTTTGCTGCGATGAGGGGGACTCTCCCAGCAGCAATATCCCCCAGACGATGGTCAAAACCGGTTGAAGCAGTATTGCAAATGAGGTATGTGCTGCTGGAAGACGAGGAAGTGAGTATGTGATAGCGACCCAACCAATACATTGGCACATGACTGCTAGAAGAAGCAGCCAAGCATGAGCTGGAAAGGTCGGTTGGAATGCAATCGGCTCTATATTTAACGAATTAAGAGGTAGTACGCCTAAGATTAGAAGACCAAACGCACCTCCTGCGGTTGCTTCAAATTGAAGTTTTGTAGCAGGAGCCAGGGACTTGTTCGCGTATCTGTAAATGAGTAGAAAGGCCGAATAGAAAAATGCAGTAAAAACACCTGCTATAACTCCCATTTTTGGTTTCTCCCCATATGGAGAATCATCCCATATCCCTGAAATGAATAAGAGTCCTAGTATCACCACTGGAAGAGCGATCATAATCGCTTTATTGGGCCGCTCTCCTAACAACCACCAACTCAACAAAGTGACGATTATCACCTGTGAATTCCCTATTAGGGTGGCAATGCCAGTACCAACCCAGTCAATTGCGCTGTGATATGAAACGAAATCAAACGCTAATACGAGTCCCGCACCAAACGCCATCCATTTTGCATGCCCATCTCTCTCATCCGTTCCACCCCACATGAGCGACATGAGCCATAGAACAGGAATTGCATACAGCATTCTGAAGAACGCACCAGTTAGAGGCCCTTCTCCTGAGATCGCGTACAGCATCGGTGCAAATGAAATTGCAGTCGCACCTGCCAGTGCGATTCCCATCAAACCCCTTACCGAAAAGCCGTCCGACACCATTGCCGGTTCTGGACCGATGTTTGAAACCCTTCTCCCTATTGATATCATTCAACAGCCAAATTCAAAGACGTTGGGCCTTGAATGCCAATGCTGCTAAACAGCCTCCAGCCATTTGAGGGACGAAGTGTATCCACGAGTCTTCGACACTAAGTACGTCTGAAGCGATCAGCGACACCGTCACTGCTGGGTTGAATGAGGCCCCTGAGATGGACCCAACAGAAAGAGCCCCTGCGAGTACAACTAGAGCGATTGCAGCGCCATAGAATCCGTTGCCCTCCGTCGTTTCTGATGTTGCCACATTCAATATGACGTATGCAAGCGCGAATGTGAACAACAGCTCCGCTGCAAATGCAGGCCCTGTTTCGAGAACCAAACTCTCTGCATTACCATCGGGGACAAGCAAGTTCACTGCAACAAGAGCGCCCGTTACACCAGCAGCCATCTGAGTTGCCATGTATGGTGCTAGATCGGACTCTTCACAGGCCCCTCTGAGGTATATTGAGAGTGTTACAGCAGGATTGTAGTGGGCCCCTGAGATATGACCGCCTGCATATATCATCACCATAAGGGTGGATGCTATCGCAAACGGAGCAAGCGTTCCAGCAGTACCTAGCACAGATGCAGTACAGATAGTAAGGGACAGAAAGAAAGTTCCAATGAACTCTGTTGTTAGTTTGGCACGTGTGCTGAAATCACTCATGAGCCATGGCATTGGAAGCCAGTGCTTGAAGTTCTCCGCTTTCAAAGAGTTCGAGAGCTATGTCCGAGCCGCCAATCAACTTTCCACCGATGAAAAGTTGAGGCATCGTCGGGAAACCAGACCATTCTCTGAGAGCATTTCTTGCCCGTGGATCCGAGAGCACGTTCACGCTGGCAAAGGGTACGCCAAGCTGTGATACGACTGAGGCTGCTCTGTTGCTAAATCCGCATTGAGGCGCTTCGGGTGTCCCCTTCATGAAAAGTACAATCTTGTTGTTATCCACTATTCCTTGCAATTCTTCTGATGTCCAATTAAACTCAGTCATGAGCGTCCCCCCTTCGGTCGGCGTATATGCACTCCTAGGAATTGCTTCTCTCCTTCGCCGTGAGGGTCGAAAACTGTGTTCCCTGCGGCTTCTGCTTGCTTCTTAGTCATGCACTTCAAGTCTAATGCGTGGACGCTACCATTCTGAATGTAGGGCATGAAATGCGATAGAATTGGTTGCTGCCTCTCGAGAGGCAGCATGCCATCAAAAGAATCAGAGATAACTCTGACATGGAAATGATCCCCAGTACCATGTAAATCACTCACTTGAATCTCGGATTCAGGGACGATTTTCCGAACCTCCTCCTCAATCCACTCATCACTGGGCACATGTTGCTTTCGAGCCAGTCAGATTTGAACTATTGTGACGAAAACCCATTATTTTGAACGTATTTCTGAAATGTTCTCTGCGATTGAAGCCTTGTCATTTATCAAACCACTACCGATGACCGCAACATCGACCCCCCACGAGGCCACCATAGATGCGTTATGTGCCTTAATGCCCCCGTCAATCATCAACTTCGTCTTCCTCCCTCCGCCAGAGATTTGTTCATCTATGGCCGCTCTAAAGGTGCGCACTTTTTCCTCTACTTCTGGCATGAACGATTGCCCCCCTTTTCCTGGGATGACTGACATGACCAACACAAGGTCCAACTCAGAAAGGTAAGGCAATATTGCGTTCGATTCCGTATCTGGATTCAGGACAAGCCCAACCATTGTGCCTGATTCCCTTATTTCTGAGATAAGGGTTGCAGGGTTATCGATAGCCTCTATGTGAGCAATAATCAGATCCACCCCTGCATCGGCGTATTGCTTCCATGTCCTCTCAGCATTCGTGATCATGAGATGGCAATCGACGAAAATATTCGGCCCTACCCTTTCTCTTACAGACCGTACAACAGCAGGTCCGAATGTAATGGTCTCATTTACCACCCAATTCCCATCCATCACATCAAGATGAATCCAATCTATACCCGCATTGATGGATTCTTCCAGAACCTCGCCAAGACGTGTGAAATCAGCAGTCAAGATACTCGGCGCGATCCGCATGTCCACATGCCTCTCTGCACGAAGAGGTTCTCAACACTTGGGGGGGCGCAGATCACGAATTAGCCATATGGCCCACAGCAAGGATTCATACATAGGACACTCAATATGTTAAACAATGGGCCAAGTCTTGGATGCGTCAGATTCGAATTTTCAATCCGTGATTTCAGAATCAGAATGGGTATTGGTAGATTTTTGGGCACCTTGGTGTGGCCCATGTAAAATGATCTCTCCTGTCCTGCATTCCATTGCCGAGGAGAGAGACATCACAATCGCGAAGGTCAATACGGATACTAACCCACTGACACCAGGCCAGTATGGTGTAAGAGGAATTCCTTTTCTCGTCCTTTTCCACAACGGTCAACCAGTTGACCAACACACAGGAGCCGCTCCTAAGCCTTACTTTGACAACTGGTTGAATCGACATATGGCGTAAATTTCGAAAAAGCCTACTATACATCAGTCTTGTTTCTCTGTATACATTCGCAAGCGACTTCTCAACGCTTCATGGAGCCACATCCCATCCTCAAGCTCAATCATCAGACCTCTAGAAATCAAAGATTTTGGAGGTCTACCGATATACCCCACCGATTCAGACAAATCTTTCCAAGGTACGGGTCTTTTCGCCTTGGAAAGAGCCATGAGAATAGAACGATCTTCATCCGGAAGCACATCCACTATCTCCGAATCTAGAAATCGAACCCAGTCACGATGATTCATCTCGCCGTACATTTCCAAGAGTTCAATCGCTAAAGGATGACCACCCGTACGCTCATGCAGGATTTCTGTAGATATCTTATTCGAGAGACCCATGCTTTCGACCCATATCTCAAGCTCATTTCGACTTAGGCCTTCCAATGCGATTTCCGAGACCCTCCCTCGCGTCACAACGTCTCGTCTGTCATAGAAATCCGGAGAAGATCTAGATATGACAATCATTCTAGAATGAGAGGCCTCCATAACCTGCATCAATACACCCAAGAGACGAACCCCATCCCTGTCCAGATTGTGTACATCATCGAGAATTAGGAATAGTTTCGATTTATTCCCTATGAGTTCGTCTTCGTCTATCAACGTAGCAGTCAACCTTCTCCTCAGAAGGTCATGATCAAGAGGATTTCCGGGAGGAGGCAGAATAGAAATCAAATCATACGGATCGCCCACCCTATTTTTCTGGCCTAATCCGAGTCTGTGAAATATGCTCGTAGTGAGGCCAATTGCGGTATCCCATGGCTGACACGGATAGTACATGACGAGCATATCTTCGATTTCAGAATCACACGTCCTGAACCAGTCAGATACTAGAGTGGTCTTTCCACAACCAGCGACGCCCGTTATTGTGCAAATGCCCTCTGTGCCTGAAAACCAAAGATCCAGAGATTTTCTTTCTTCATTCCTGCCATGTATATCTCTAGTCTTTGGAGGCTCAGTGTGGTATGTGGAATGGGCTCCAGCCATCATTTTTATTGAGCCCGGCTCGATAGTTTTGTTTCGTATGGGCCCGAAACGAATGTCCCCGTAGCTGAGAGCGCCTTCATGTTGAGCATGCATCAAAACAGATAGCAAGTCAAGATCCGCTCTTAATCGATCAGACGCCTCTGAAGCGGGTAACTCCAAAAGATCCCCATTTCGACTTCGAACAAGAACAGGGATTTCTGAAAGCCTTTCCTTCACTGCTGTAGCCATTTCCATTCCCAATGATGTGAGATACCATACTTTCTGACGTCGATTTTCACCTCTCACCGAGCGCGTGCTCTGCGCAACAATGCCCGTTGCCACCAAATCTCGCATACTCCGAGAAACATTGGGCGGATGGACTGCACATGCTATTGATATTCCCCGCCTAGTAATTTCAGAAGTGACGGTATGGAGATCTACCTGGGATATATGATTCAAAAGATGCAGGAGAATCCTATCTGCCACAGCCACGTTAACACGGGCACCTTCCCCCATGAATATGCATGAATCGGCCCTATCATCAATGGTTCGCTCAAGTTTAAATTGGCTCAAATTAGATTCAATGGATTCATGAACCCCTTCTGTGATAGAGGAAATGATGACGCGGACCGAGATTGTCGATGCTCTGAATAAAGCTCTAGCGTGGGAACTCAGAGCCATAACTATGTATGCACATTATTCAGCCTATGTCTCTGGAATACACAGATCCCATTTAGCGACTCATTTCAACAATGAAGTCACGGAATCCATAACTCATGCAGCCACGGTAAGGGCAGCTATTGTGAAACTCGATGGAGAAGCCATTACTGAGAGGGACTCAACAGTAATACCCCACACATCAGACTATCTTGAAATGTTGAAAGAAGCCTACAAGACTGAGAAAAAAGCAAGTGAAACATATGGGAGAATACTACCTATGATCCAAGAAATTGGAGACTCTGAACTGTATGATGCCCTTGAAGTGATTTATTTCGATGAGCTTCGGTCCGTGGAAGAACTTCGTATGATGTTGAAATGACATACCATGCCATCCGATTATGTGCCTTGTGCCCCTCCATCCCCCATGGACTCGTATGGGGAACTACTCAATCGACTCAGAGATATTGATATTGCATCCCAGATCGGGAGTATTTTGGGCTGGGATCAAGAGGTAATCATGCCCGAAGCCGCTGCGGAAAGCAGGGCAGAGCATCTAGCATGGATATCTAAAACAGTCCATGAGAAGATTACCAATCCTCGGGTTGGAGAGTTGATATCTGAAATATCTTCAGATTCTTTGGATCAGATCCAGGCCGCCAATCTCAGACTCGCGACGATTTCTTATCAACGCGCTACACGTCTGCCTGCAGACTTTGTCGAAGAATTCGCACGACTAAGATCCAATGCTCACCACACATGGTCAAGAGCAAGGGATGAAGATGATTTTTCCATATTCAGAGACGATATGGAGAAAATTCTCGACATGACGCGTAGAAAAGCGGAATATTTTGGTTACACTGAATCCCCCTACGATGCCCTTCTAGACCAATATGAGACTGGACTCACTGTTAGCCGACTTAACCCTCTTTTCAATGGTTTACGGGACAGTGTCGCGCCGCTTGTCAAGAAAGTTACCGAATCTGGAAAACAACCAGATATGACCTGGATCGAACGTTCAAAATGGCCCGAGTCGTCCCAAACTCAACTCAGTCAAAGAGTATCTGAAGCAATTGGATTCGATTTCACCGCCGGGAGGAGAGACGCTTCAGTACACCCTTTCTGTGGGGGCCCCAATCCAAGTGACGTCCGATGGACAACCCGTTATGACGAATCAGAGCCATTTGGGTCATTATTTGGCTCAATGCACGAAACAGGTCACGGCACGTATGAGCAAGGCCGTCCAAGAAATTTCGATTTCCAACCTGTAGGAAAAGCATGCGGACTCGGGGTCCATGAGAGTCAATCTCGTTTATGGGAAAATCAAGTAGGTCGGTCGATCCAATTCTGCGAATGGGTACTTCCAATGTGGAGGGAATGCTTTCCTGGACAGATGGACGACGTTACGCCCGAGACTCTCTGGAGAAGCGTTAACACCATCCAACCAAGCTATATACGCACCGAATCAGATGAAGCAACATACAACCTTCATATTATGATTAGATATGAATTAGAGAAGCTAATGGTCGAAGGCGACATAGAAGTTGACGAAATACCAGATGCATGGGATGCAATGTATGAGGAATATCTGGGTATCAGACCACCAAATCGTACTATCGGTGTTTTACAAGACATACATTGGTGCATGGGTGCAATCGGTTATTTCCCGACATACACTCTCGGCAACCTCTACGCCGCTCAATTACTAGAAGCAGCTAGGGATGATATTCCTGATCACGACGAGAGAGTCAAACAGGGTGATTTCGAACCACTTCTTAATTGGATGAGATCGAGAATCCATTCCAGAGGCAGTATACTCGAGCCGGCTGAACTAATCAAAGAGGCAACAGGCAACTATCCTTCTCCACAACCATTTGTCAAGTATTTATCAGACAAAGTACGGCGTCTATATGACATTGAAATCTGAGGGTGAAGTGTGGAAATGAATAGCAGCGTTCGCCTTTCAGACCTGTCTTCATTGATCAGGTCTTTGAAGGCACCCGTTACAGCCATTGCACAAGACAACAAATCCTTCATTGCCGGTGATTCTGAAGGAATGGTATCGGCTTGGGCCGTCTCAGATGGAGACCTCCTCTGGACAATCGATCTCGAACCTTCTACTTCTTCTATCGCATTTGCCGATGGGGTCATAGCGATTGCACACGGGGCCTCCATAACAGCGGTCAGTCCCGATGATGGTGCGCTAGTATGGGCGATTCCCGTAGATGGTGCTTGCGACTTCGTTGCATTCGACGGCCAATCGCTATGGGTCACTTCTTCTGTTTATGAGATTGAAATCGAAGATTATGTCGCATGCCGGGTAATGCGAATCGAACCGCATCGAGGCAGAGTCCAACAATCATTTTCATTGCCATCTAAAGCTTGGACATTAGACGCCTTTGGACAGGGATGCATCTTGGGTCTGGGTAGGCCCCAACCAGGCATATACACCATAAAATCAGGAAAAGATGAATTGCAACATCTCGAAGATACACCTAGAGTTCCAATATCATGTTCGTCGTCATCCCTCGACAACCGCATGTCATTTACAACATCAGATTTCTACGCAATTCAGATTGACCAGGACGGTAAAATCATAGATACGGCGAAAAATGCCGTTTTGGCAGGATTTACACACGATGGAAGATGGATTACCTACGATCAAAATGGAGGGGTCGTGAATGCGGAATTCCTTGATGAAGGTCTAAACGGCTTTCCACATCACCTCACCAGCACTGATGAGATGACTCTGTCAGTTACGAGAAAACCCGATTCTTCAGGAGCAATTTCAATTGGAAAAATACGGATGACATGGATGCATAGCAGTGAGATTACGATAGTACACAGCCATTCAGATAGAACATTATTAGGCTGTTTGAATGGAGAAATTTTTCTTCTAGAAACCGATGTTCTGAAAAGAAGGATCGCTAAATCAGAATTTTCAGATGGAGACGACTCTTCGATTAGAGCACGCCTCAGGATGTTAAGATTTGGAGATAAGAGCAATAATTTGGAAGAGAAATAAGGGTAGATAGACCCCTATTTCCAGTGGACTGCTCTAATATTTCAGAAACATTTATGGACTACCCCTTACCCTGTTGACTTTGCCGCTCCGTGGGAGTGGTGT